>Ga0307515_10000059_pt1 | contig 257520 bp, 214 predicted proteins | sample 17_EM_MG_FD_194513 | JGI IMG/M metagenome (GOLD analysis project Ga0307515, IMG submission 194513) | Populus trichocarpa ectomycorrhiza microbial communities from riparian zone in the Pacific Northwest, United States - 17_EM | ecosystem: Host-associated > Plants > Roots > Unclassified...
CAAAGAATACACATTTTTAGCAAAGGATGAACTGGAACAGGCGCTGCCGGTATTAAAGAAAGGATACCTCACCTACAATGAAGTGGCGGGTAAAACGGTGCAGTATATGTTCGACGACCTGTTCAAAGATTATAAAGAACTGAAAGCAGAGACGCTGGGTTCATCGTGTTTTATGGGAGACGGCAAGGGTGGCTTTACACGGATGGATCTGCCGGCGGGGCTGCAGTTATCACCCCTGTTTGTGTTTACAATGCTAACAAAGAATGAATGGCTGGCGGGTGGTAATTTTTATGGTGTCTTGCCCTATGAAGGCAGGTACGATGCATTGCAACCGACCTGGTTTGGCTGGACGGGCAAGGCATTGCAAACCGCTGGCATGTTACCGACCGTTGAAGGCGAACTGCGTGATGCCCGGTGGGTACACACGGCCGCATATGGAGATGTATTGGTACTGGCCCGTAACAATCAACCTTTATTATTCTATAAAACAAATAAATGAAAGCGTTCATAGAATGAACGTGGTATTTACCAGAACCGTTTTCAAATTGCCAGTATGAAACATTGTTTCTTGCCCATATTGATTGCCTTATTGGTTAGCTCCGGCATTTGCGCGCAAAATAAAAATGCAGTCGCGCAAAAGAAAGAGGCCGGTCGCCCCATGAATATTTCAGACACTGCATTGCTTGACCTGGTGCAGCAACAAACCTTTCGTTATTTCTGGGATTTTGCACACCCGGTTAGCGGTTTGGCAAGGGAAAGAAGCAATACCGATGCGGGCTATGGACATGAGACCGTTACAACCGGCGGAACGGGGTTTGGGATCATGTCTGTTATCACTGCAGTGGAAAGAGGATGGATTACGCGCGATACGGCCGCACGATTTATGCGTAAGATGATCAACTTTTTGCTCAAAGCAAACGCTTACCACGGTGCATTTCCGCATTGGCTGGATGGCGCCACCGGAAAAACAATTCCTTTCAGCCGGAAAGACGATGGCGGCGACCTGGTAGAAACATCGTACCTGTTCCAGGGCTTGTTGTGCGCCCGGCAATATTTTAACCAGGACAATGCCATAGAAAAAGAAATCAGAAATAAATTCAACTGGTTGTGGACGGGGATAGAATGGAACTGGTACACCCAGGGCCAGGAAGTGTTGTACTGGCACTGGAGTCCCAACAACGGTTGGGCCATGAACTTCCCGGTGCGGGGTTTCAATGAATGTATGATCATGTATGTGCTGGCAGCAAGTGCAGACAACTACCCGGTTACCGCGGCAGTATACCACCGGGGATGGGCAGAAAGTAATTTCTTTAAAAACGGGAAAGAATTTTACGGTTACAAGCTCCCGTTAGGGTTTGATTATGGCGGCCCTTTGTTTTTTTCGCAATATTCTTTCCTTGGTTTAGATCCGCGCGGTTTAAAAGACCGGTATGCCGATTACTGGGAACAGAATAAAAACCATACGCTGATCAACCATGCATATTGCCTCGACAATCCAAAAAAATTCAAAGGCTATGGAGAAAATTGCTGGGGCCTTACCGCTTCCGATACCTACAACGGCTACAATGCGTTTTCACCCACCAACGACGAAGGCACCATTACACCCACAGCGGCATTGTCTGCTTTTCCATATACACCGGAGTATTCAATGAAGGCCCTTAAACATTATTATTTTGATTTGGGCGATAAGATATGGGGTGAATACGGCTTTACCGACGCATTTAATGAAACACAAAACTGGTATGCTAAAAGCTACCTGGCCATTGACCAGGGGCCCATTGTTGCCATGATTGAAAACTACCGTACAGGGTTGTTCTGGAAACTTTTTATGAGTTGTCCGGAAATACAAAATGGTTTGAAGAAACTGGATTTTAAAAGTCCATGGTTGAAAAATTAGCTGGGTGTTATTTAACTGTTTTAAACGATTGCTATGTTTAAGAAAATAGTTCTCCTGTTGGCATATAGCTTTATTGTTCTTGCTGGCACTATGCAAACCCGGTAAGCGGTCTTGCAAGAGAAAGAGATAACACGGTAGCCGCGAAATAAAATAACTTCTTTATCACTCATGCAATAAAACAGCCCATATGCAAAAAGAAATATCCCGCAACCAGTTTTTAAAATATACAGCTATGGCTGGCGCCGCTGCTTTGTTTTCATCGCTGGAAAGCATGGCAGCACCCGATAAAAAATTGAAGGTGGCTATTATTGGGTGCGGCAGTGTAAGCAACCGTTATATACCTCACCTGCAAACTTCCGCACTGATCGAAATTGTAAGCCTTTGCGATATAAAATATGAAAGGGCGCAGGAACAAAATAAAAAATACAATGTCAATGCCGCTACCTATCCGCATATAGATAAATTGCTGGCAGGTGTTCCTTTTGATATGATGGTAACCACCACCGATATGCAAATGCATGGTGAGCTGAATAAAAAAGCATTGCTGGCGGGCAAACATGTATGGAGTGAAAAGCCCATGGCCAATACCTACGCTGAAGGCCGCGCATTATTTGAACTGGCAAAGTCGAAAAACCTGCGCATATGGGGAGCGCCCGCTGTTGTAAACAGTCCGCAGTTTGCTTTTATGAGCAAATGCCTGCAGGAGGGAAAACTGGGCCGGGTTGCCAGCGCGCATGGGCAGTACGGGCACACAGGTCCTACCTGGAGCGCATTCTTTTACGAAAAAGGCGGTGGCAGCATGCCCGACCTGGGCGTTTATAATATGGCAACGCTAACGGGATTACTGGGTCCGGCAAAAACGGTGATGGCCATGACAAGTATAGTAAACCCCGAAAGAAAAGTAGACGATAAAGGGACCATTAAAGTGGAAGTAGAAGACAATGCACATATTTTGCTGGAACATGATAAAGGCGTGATTTCTCATGTGATGTGCGGGTTTAATTATTTTGACCCCCATGGCCATGAAGCAAAAGGCCAGACCTTGCATTCTATTCAGATCTATGGAGATTATGGAAACATGCGCCTGGTGGGGTACGATTGGGAGCCATTGGGTGTTTGGCTGGATACATCATGGACAGAACCGGCAAAACTTTACCAGGAAAATCCGGAAGGTTTTCAATGGCAGGAAGGAGCCACTAAGATTGGCGAAGCGCTGGTAAAAAACATAGAACCGCGGATTGCTGCCGAACATGCATTGCATGTACTGGAGATCATTGAGGCGGCGCGGGCATCATCGGCCGGCGGCAAAAAAATAATGTTGCAATCAACTTTTAAGTGGCCCATGGTATAGAAATTAAAAATGAATGCCGGTATGCCAAATCATTAAAAAATAACGGAACTTACTGGTATTATTTTACTGTTTACTGTTAACAGTTCTTTCAAAATATTAATTATTCTAAAACGAAATCTCATGGCAAACTTTAAACTTACGCCGCAGCAGGCGAATGATTACAACAGGGATGGCTATGTTATTGTGAGAAATTTTTTGCAGCAGGAAGAAGTGGCCAAACTGTATTCAATTGCTGTTGAAGATGATACCATGCGGAAACATTCTTTTGATTTGAATGACCAGACGGGCAAAAAAACAAAACTGGCTTTATGGTATACACCGGGCAATGATGCCTATGGCCTGCTTACAAAAAGCAAGCGCATGATTGAATCGGTTGATAAACTGCTGGAAGGCGATAGTGCTGTTTGTCATTTTCACAGTAAACTGATGCAAAAAGAGCCAAAAGTGGGCGGCGCCTGGGAATGGCACCAGGATTATGGGTATTGGTATAAAAATGAATTCTTATTACCCAACCAGATGATGTCTGTAATGGTGGCCATTACCGAAGCCAACAAAGAGAACGGATGCCTGCAGGTAATAAAAGGAACGCATCAGATGGGCCGGATAGAACATGGGTTTACCGGTGAACAGGTAGGCGCATCGCAGCATTATGTGGATTTGGCTTTAAAGACCATGGAGCTGGTTTATGTGGAGTTGAAGGCGGGTGATGCACTTTTTTTTCACAGTAATCTGCTGCATCGTTCAGAAGCCAATCTTTCAGACAATTCAAGATGGTCGCTCATCTCATGTTATAACCGGAAAGAGAATATGCCGTACAATGAGTCTTCTTCATCCAGTACTGTTCCGCTGGAAGCTGTTCCGGATGAGGCATTGCTGCAGTGGGAAACAAAGGGGCTGGCAGACAGCGCCAATTTCCTGGAAAAAGAGAAGGATGAAGCGCTGAAATGAGGGAATTATTTTAAATTTTAAATTTTAAATTTTGCATTTTGAATTGAGCTAATCTGCGGCAAAAAAACAGCTATGAATAAATTTCTTTCTTCTTCGCCCTGGTACCAGCAGGAAGGGCTGGCCATTATCCGGATGATAGTAGGCATGTTTATGATCTATCACGGTTTTGAAATCTTTGACAAAGAAACCATGATGGGTTATACTACCTGGGCACAGTTTAAAGAAATGCCCTCTCCGGCAGCTATTGTTTACGCCGGCAAGGCGGCGGAGTTGCTGGCAGGCATTCTCTTTACCATCGGCTGGTTTACCAGGCCTGCAGCTGTAATACTGATATTAACCATGCTGTACATTGCTTTCTTTGTTGGACATGGTAAAGTATGGTATGATGATCAGCATCCCTTTTTGTTTGTTTTGCTTGGGTTGGTCTTCATTTTTACCGGTCCGGGTAAATGGAGTGTTGATGGCAGGAGAATAAATAAACAATAAAATTCAATGACTATGGGCGATAGCTTGCCTAAAAATATACATGGTAAAGGGGAAGCTGCCAATACCTACGACGCTATTGTTATTGGCAGTGGTATCAGCGGTGGCTGGGCTGCCAAAGAATTGTGTGAAAAAGGATTGAAAACCCTTGTGCTGGAACGCGGCCGTAAAGTTGAGCATATCAAGGATTATCCCACCGCAAATTTGTCGCGGTGGCAATTGCCTCACCACGGACAAATAACAAACGAAAATAAAAACCGGAATCCGCTTATCAGCAAAGCCGCAGGTTACGGAGAAGATACCCAGCATTTTTTTGTAAAGGACGCAGACCATCCGTATGTACAGGAGAAACCGTTCGACTGGATACGGGGCTACCAGGTAGGCGGCAAATCATTAACCTGGGGCAGGGCATGCGCAAGATGGAGTGAATTTGATTTCTCCGCACCTGAAAGGTATGGATATGGCGCTTCCTTTCCGGTAGGATACCATGATATGAAAGACTGGTACAGCCACGTAGAAAAATTCATTGGTGTATGTGGTAATGCAGACGGGATACCTTCTATGCCCGATGGCGAATTTTTACCGGCCTATGAACTGAACTGTGTGGAACAACACGTACAAAAAGTAATCAAAGAAAAATTTAACCGGCATTATGTGTCCGGCAGATGGGCTCATATTACGGAGGCAAAACAAATACATACAGACCAGGGGCGTACCCAATGCCTCAACAGGAACCTTTGTATGCGGGGTTGCCCGCTGGGCGGATATTTTAGTTCTGTCAGCAGCACATTGCCATGGGCAAATAAAACAGGGCTCTTAACCATTAGACCAGACTCCGTAGTGCATTCCATAATATACAATGATCAATCGGGCAAAGCCACTGGTGTGCGTGTAATAGACGCCCATACAAAACAGGCAACGGAATTTTTTGCAAGGATCATATTTGTGAATGCTTCAGCACTGAACAGCAACCTCATTTTGTTAAACTCCACTTCTACCAGGTTTCCCAATGGCCTGGGCAACGATAGCGGCTTGCTGGGCAAATACATTTGTTTTCACAATTACCGCGGAAGCATGTACGGCGATATGGATGGTTTTACTGATAAATATTATAAAGTGGCCAAACCGGTGGAATGCATCATTGCCAATTTCAGGAATGTACAGCAGCGGGATACGGATTTTTATGGCGGCTATGTTGTTTATTCCGGTGCCAGCCGACAGACACTCAATGATGCAGGCCTGCAACCAACAATAGGCGCTTCCTTTAAAGATGCATTGTGCGAACCCGGTGGATGGACCGTGTACATGTATATGCAGGGTGAGACCGTTGCAAAAGAATCGAACCATGTTCGCCTCAGTACCACAGAAAAAGATCAGTGGGGCATTCCGTTGCTGGTGACAGCTGTTGGCTACGACGAAAACGATGATAAAATGGTCAAAGATTTTTTAGAGCAGGGCCAAGCAATGATGGAAGCTGCAGGTGTAAAAAATATACAGGTGTGGGACAGCCATCAGTCGCCAGGCTTGGACATTCATGAAATGGGCGGTGTGCGCATGGGTAAAAACCCGGCTACATCATTATTAAATGAATGGAACCAGCTGCACCATTGCAAAAATGTTTTTGTGACCGATGGCGCCTGTATGACCAGCACCGGCAGCCAGAGCCCGTCTATTTTATATATGGCTTTTACTGCAAGAGCAGTGCAACATGCCGTGGAAGAAATGAAAAAAGGCAATTTGTAGGCCGCAAATAATTTTTGCCGCAGATTGCAGAAACACCTTTGCTTCGAAAAAAATTAGCCGCAGATTCGCAGATTAAAAGGTAAGGCCATTGCTTCGATATAATTAGCCGCAGATTCGCAGATTGGGAGTAACGTATAATAGGTAAAGCCTTTGCTTCGAAATAAAAATTGCCGCAGATTCGCAGATTGGGTGTGAGATTTGTATTAAAATAAATAGTATTTGTTTCGAATCAGGATTAGCCGCAGATTCGTAGTTTAAAAAGCTACGAAAAATGCCATCATTTGATACCGGCGATTATCCACTACAGGTTGAAACATACCGGATAACCGGCATAGCAATGGAAATACACCGGATACTGGGAAAGGGATTTTCCGAAACTGTGTACAAAGATGCATTTGAATATGAGTTTAAAAATCTGAATATATCTTTTGAAAGAGAAAAGGAATTTAAAGTAAACTATAAGAATACCATTTTACCGCATAGTTTCTTTGCAGATTTTGTGGTGTTTGATACTATTATCCTTGAAATAAAATCAAAAAAAGGAGTAATTGACGAGCACTACGCACAAGTCATGAATTACCTGGCCATTTCAAAACTCAAGATGGGACTATTGATCAATTTTCATGAAAAGTCTTTGGAACACAAACGAATCATTCTGACAAGATAGCCGGTAAAAATTTTTAGCCACAGATTAAAAGGTAAAGCCTTTGCTTCGAAAAAAATTCTGCCGCAGATTGCAGAAACACCTTTGCTTTGAAAAAATTAGCCGCAGATTCGCAGATTAGTTGTTCATATAAAAGGTAAAGGCTTTGCTTCGAAAAAAAATAACCGCAGATGGCAGAAACGCCTTTGCTTTGAAAAAATTAGCCGCAGATTCGCAGATTAGGTGTTCATATAAAAGGTAAAGGCTTTGCTTCGAAAAAAATAACCGCAGATGGCAGAAACACCTTTGCTTTGAAAAAATTAGCCGCAGATTCGCAGATTAGGTGTTCATATAAAAGGTAAAGGCTTTGCTTCGAAAAAAAATAACCGCAGATGGCAGAAACGCCTTTGCTTTGAGAAAATTAGCCGCAGATTCGCAGATTGGGTGTTCATATAAAAGGTAAAGGCTTTGCTTCGAAAAAAAATAACCGCAGATGGCAGAAACGCCTTTGCTTTGAGAAAATTAGCCGCAGATTCGCAGATTGGGTGTTTCGTATAAAAGGTAAATACTTTGCTTTGAAACGCGATTTGTAAATCTGCGCATCTGTGGCAAATAAGTTATCGTAGTAAGCGCCCTTTCTAAATCTGCGAATCTGCGGCTAATTTATCGTAGCGAGCGCAATACTTAATCTGCGAATCTGCGGCAAATAAGTTATCGTAGCAAGCGCAATTTTTTAATCTGCGCATCTGCGGCTAATTCATCGTAGCGAGCGCAATTTGTAAATCTGCGAATCTGCGGCTAATTATTTATCGTAGCGAGCACAATTTTTAATCCATGCATCTGCGGCCAATCTATTGTAGTTAAACTTCATTATTATGAAACGGATTTTACTAATACTGTCACTCTTTTTTACATCAGCGGCCTTTGCGCAGCAAAAAACTTATTGCAACCCCCTCAATATTGACTACGGCTATACACCCATTCCAAATTTCAGCGAGTGGGGCCGCCACCGCGCAACAGCAGATCCGGTGATTGTAAATTACAAAGGTGATTTCTACCTGTTTTCAACCAATCAGTGGGGTTACTGGTGGAGCAGTGATATGCTGAACTGGACATTCATCGATAAAAAGTTTCTCCGGCCATGGAATGCCGGCGTATACGATGAACTCTGTGCACCGGCAATAGGCATTGTGGGCGATACCATGATAGTATTCGGGTCAACCTATACCAGTAAGTTTACAATTTGGATGAGCACCAACCCCAAAGCCAATGAATGGAAACCCCTGGTCGATTCTTTTGAGATTGGCGGCTGGGATCCGGCGTTCTTTACAGACGATGATGGCAAATTGTATATGTACAACGGAAGCAGCAACCGCTATCCCCTGTATGGTATAGAATTGAACCGAACCACCTTTAAACCCATTGGTACGCGCAAGGAAATGTATTTGCTGGAACCCGACCGTTATGGATGGCAGCGGTTTGGGGAATATATGGACAATACTTTTTTGGATCCTTTTATTGAAGGTGCATGGATGACCAAACACAATGGAAAATATTATTTACAATATGGCGCGCCGGGTACCGAATTCAGCGGTTATGCAGATGGGGTAGTTGTGGGCACAAGTCCATTGGGGCCTTTTACGCCGCAATCAGATCCATTGAGTTTTAAACCCGGTGGGTTCGTCCGTGGCGCAGGACATGGCGCCACGTTTACCGATAATCAGCACAATTACTGGCATACCAGCAGCATGATCGTTACCGTAAAAAATACTTTCGAACGCAGGCTGGGCATCTGGCCTGCAGGCTTCGACAAAGACGGGGTCATGTATTGCAATACCGCGTTTGGCGACTACCCGCATTATTTGCCTGATGCAACAGGCGCAAAAAAACCGGGCCAGGAATTGAGGCCGGAGGGGGCCATGGCCGGGTCTTTCACCGGGTGGATGTTGCTGAATTACAATAAGCCTGTACAGGTGTCTTCTACGTATGCAGATTATAACGCGAACTATGCGGTTGATGAAAATATAAAAACCTACTGGAGTGCGGCCACCGCCAACAAAGGCGAATGGATACAGACCGATCTCGGAAATATTGCAACGGTAAATGCGGTACAGGTAAACTATGCAGACCAGGATGTGGACAGTAACCGCCTGGGTAAATGGCCCGGGCAGTATCACCAGTACAGAATGGTTTACTCAACCGATGGAAAAAAGTGGAATACCCTGGTCGACAAAAGCAATAATAAAACAGATATACCCCACGAGTATGCAGCGCTGGCTGCGCCTGTGCAGGCGCGTTATATACGGCTCGAAAACATTCATATGCCTACCGGAAAGTTTGCCATAAGTGGTTTACGGGTTTTTGGCAATGGCAATGGTACCAAACCCGACAAGGTAAATCAGCTTATTGTATTGCGCACCGAAAAAGACAAACGCAGCGCCTATATAAAATGGAGCCCGGTCAACAATGCATTTGCCTATAATATTTACTATGGTATTGCGCCCGATAAATTGTATAACTGTGTTATGGTACACAGTGCCAATGAATATTGGTTTAAGGCCATGGATCATCAAAGAACTTATTACTTTACAATAGAAGCGGTGAATGAAAACGGGGTGTCTGAAAAAACGCCACTGGTAAAAACTGACTGAACCCTTTGTTGCATCAACCAAAAACGGTAATTTCAACTATTCATAACCGGTTATTTACCTCCAATTGATTGTATCATATGAAATGTATTCACAAACACTTGTCCCTGCTCCTTGCTTTTTTTCTTGCTGTTACCCTTTTACACGCGCAAGAGGCAAAATTTTACAACGATATCCAGGCATTTAAAAAGAAGGATGCCGAAAAAATGCCTGCAAAACATACCATCTTGTTTGTGGGCAGTTCTTCTTTTACTAAATGGACCGATGTGCAGGATTATTTTCCCGGGTATCCCATATTAAACCGTGGATTTGGCGGTTCTACATTACCCGATGTAATCGACTACGCGACAGATGTGATATTTGCCTACCAGCCCAAACAGGTGGTTATTTATTGCGGAGAAAATGATTTGGCATCGTCCGATACCGTTAGCGCCGCCACTGTAGTGCAGCGGGTGAAGACCCTGGTAGCAATGATCCGGAAAAACCTGGGTAATGTGTCGGTGCTCTTTGTTTCGCTAAAACCCAGTCCCAGCCGCAGCCGGCTTTTTCCAAAAATGAAAGAAGTAAATGCCCGGGTAAAATCGTTCCTGTTGTCGGATAAAAATGGTGCCTTTGCCGATGTCTATACACCCATGCTGGACGCTTCCGGTGTACCCATGCAGGATATTTTCCTGGACGACAAACTGCATATGAATGCAAAGGGCTATGCCATTTGGCAAAAAGTGCTGGCACCCATGCTGGTTAAATAACCGCACAGCAACTATTTTAAAGCTGCTTTCGTGCATTTTTTCATATTCAATACAGGCAATTCAATGAGCCGCTTTGAGATTGGGATAAAAAAAGACCCCACAAAAGTGGGGTCATAGCACATACTTTGTGGTTTCAGAGGTAAGTGCTAGTATGATAAAAGACTGGTTATGACGTTATTTGGGCCTGCGACCATAATCGGGACGGTGTTGAATAGGTGATTGCCCGATAAGAATAATACTAAACAGGAATTTTGCGAAACGACTGAGGTTTGGAGAAGGACGATACACATTTTTATGTATCATCGTTTTGTGTACATCGTAGTACATATTGCTTTTTTCCATTGATATTGGTTTGGTTTGGTTATAAAGATCATGATTTTAACGCAGAACAGCAAGTATTATTGCACAATTGTATAATTACCCAGTAGTTTTTCTATTTCTTAACAAGCCATTAATAGGTATCTTGTTGTTCCAAATCCAATCCAATATGAAAAACACCTTCACGTTGTTACTCATACTTATTTTGGCTGCCCCCTGCATAGCCCAGGGAGTATTCCGCAACCAGACCAACAATACGCTGGAGAAAGTAGTACAGGATTATCCCAGCCAGTTTAAAAATATTAAGGGCGACCAGCTTTCATCGCGGCAAGGCGCAACAGACTTCAAATCAAATATTGGCATTCCGGGTGCTGTATCAACAACCATTACACAAACAGTGGCCGGTGAGAAACAACTTGTTTCGTGGCAATCAGTAGTGTTCACCACCAACGAATTCAGCCTTGCCAGGAACCGTTTCGAAGAAATGTTCAACCAAATAAAGAATACCATTATAAAAGCCCAGGGAGAGAAAGCCGTGATTGTAAATGGAATGTTTATTAACCCATTACAGGATCAAACATATACCACCATACAATTTGATTTGCTGCCACCTTCGGGCCTCATGCAAAAAGTAAACATAGATTTGGTGATGGAAAACACCGGTACCCAGTGGGAAGTTGTGCTGAGCGTACATGATAAAGAACGGAAAAACACAGGGGCGATAGTGATAAAATAATCAGACCGCCGGCTTTACCCATCATTTTATTAACCTTCATTAACATTAAAGCAACCACGCTTAACCTGCTTTACAAAATGGGCGGAATAGTTTCGTAGCTGAAAATAACGGCTATGAAAAAATACTTGCTGCTGCTTTTTTGTTTCGCTTCTTTATTTATCGTCCATGCCCAGAAAGATGGTGTAATTAAAGGCATTGTACAGGATACTGCCAGCGGCCAGCCGTTGAACAATGCAACTATCACTGTTTTTCTTACCAAAGATTCTTCGCTGGTGAGTTTTTCCCGGACAAACAACAATGGATTTTTTACCATTCGCAACCTCGACAAAGGAAACTTCCGCCTGCTGATTACGCATGTGGGCTACCTGAATATCAGCAGGGAATTTTCTATCAGCGCTGCTTTAACCGAAATCAATTTTGGCGTGCTTACTATCAGTAATAAAAGCAGCCTGTTGCAGGAAGTAACTGTTACGCAGGAGAAACCACCAGTTGTTATACGAAACGACACGCTGGAATTCAACGCGGGCTCATTTAAAACGAAACCCAATGCTGTAGTGGAAGACCTGTTAAAAAAATTACCCGGTGTACAGGTAGATAAAGACGGTAAAATAAAATCCAACGGCGAAGAAGTGAAGAGGGTGCTGGTAGACGGAAAAGAATTTTTTGGAAACGACCCCAAGATGGCCACCAAAAATTTGCCGGCCGATGCAGTGGATAAGGTGCAGGTATTTGACCGTAAATCCGACCAATCGCGCTTTACCGGGTTTGATGATGGCAACAGTGAAAAGACCATCAACCTCACTATTAAACCAGATAAGAAAAACGGTGTCTTTGGAAAAGCAACGGCAGGCGCAGGGGATAATAGCCTTTACCAGGGCAATTTCAATATTAATAGTTTTAATAAAGAGCGTCAGCTATCGGCTATCGGTATGTTAAACAATACCAATAAACAGGGCTTTTCTTTTTTGGATATATTGAATTTTAGTGGCGGACTGCCCAATATGCAGCGCGGTGGTGGTATGCAGATGGATATGAACAGCATGGGCCTGCCCATGCAGGGCGCCTCCAATAACCAGGGCATCACTACAACCAAAGCAGGCGGACTTAATTACAATAATACCTGGCAAAAAAACCTGGAACTCATGAGCAGCTATTTTTACAATAGCCTGCAAACCGATAAATCGGAGAAAGCGTTTCAGCAATGGCTGTTGCCGGGAAATAATTTTAATACTACCCGGGAAAACAATTCAAACAATAACACCGAAAGTCACCGGGTTAATATCAGTGGTGATTATAAAATTGATTCAGCCAATTCGCTCAAATTAACATCGTCACTCAACTGGCAGCAATCTGCCTACCGCATCAACAGCCGTTACAACTCCATAACAACAGATGGAAATTTATTAAACGACGGTTATGCCGGTTCGTCTACTGAAGGGAAAGGCTATAGCTGGAACAACAACGCCCTTTTCCGCCACCGCTTTGCCAAAAAAGGAAGAACATTTTCCGCCAATTTATCATTTAATCTCAACAACAGCAATAGCAATGGCGGGTTGCAATCTCTTAACAATTATTATCAGCCCAATGGCAGCCTGCAGCGAAGCGATACCATCAACCAGGTAAATACGCAGTACAATAACAGTCGCAACTATGGCGCTGTAATATCATTTACCGAGGCATTATCGAAAAAGTCATTACTGGAATTCAATTATAATTTTAATGCGCTGCTCAGTAATTCAGACAAGACCACGTTTGATTTTGACAAGATAAGCGGCAAGCACACCTCATTAAACGGCATTCTATCCAATAATTTTGTAAGCGACTATATATTTCACCGGCCGGGTATCAACTGGCGGTACCAGCAAAAGAAATACAATTTTTCTATAGGAGCGGCCATACAGCAGGCATCACTGCAAAGCCAGTTTCATGTTATGACAGGCGATAGTTCGCTGGAAAGATCTTTTACCAATTTTTTGCCCAGGGCAAACCTGCAATACAGTATTAACCAGTTTAAAAATATCAGGGCAAACTATAACAGTTTTACCCGCCAGCCAACTGTAACTCAATTACAACCGTTAACAGATAATACCGACCCGCTGAATATACGAATCGGCAACCCGGATCTGAAGCAGGAATACTATCACCGCCTTCAGGCTGAGTATATTTCGTTTGACCCTTACCGGCATACCAGTTTTTTTGCAGGCATAACCGGCAATCTTACCAATAATAAAATTGTAAACGCAGATGAACTGAGCGCACAGGGGCAACGCATTACCAGGCCTGTGAATGTAAATGGAGCATACAATATTAATGCAAACAGTTCCTGGGGGTTTCCTGTAAAACAAATAAAAAGCAAATTAAACCTCAACACCGGGTTGTCGAAAAATTACAATATCGGTTTTATCAATGCCGAAAAAAACAAGATCCATTCATGGACTGCATCGCAGGAGATTGTCTGGGACTATAATTACAAAGAGAAGCTGGACCTGAGCGCCGGTGCAGAAATAATTTACAACGATGTACAATACTCATTGCAAAAACAACAAAACCTGCAATACTGGAATCAGCATTATACGTTTGAAATAAATCTTTACCTGCCTGCCGGTTTTAGTATGGCCAGCGATGTGGATTACACCACGCGGAGCGGTCTTACACAAGGCTATAACCTCCATGCTGTTTTATGGAATGCGGGCATTGCCAAACAGGTATTTAAGAATAAGAAAGGCGAGTTCAGGTTGCAGGTATACGATATTTTAAACCAGAACATTGGGGTAAGCCGCAACAGCAACCAAAACTACATTGAAGACCTTTCTTACAATGTACTCAAGCGTTACTGGCAATTAAGTTTTACGTATAACCTCAGTCGCTTTGCGGGCAAAAACATTGCAGCGCCCGGCAGTAAAAACAGTAATATACAGGTGATTGAGCAGGGAAGGCGCAATTAGAAAATATCAAACACAAAAAGAAAAGATACCATGCAAAATATCCATAACAAAAAACGCCCATTTCCATCCGCTGTTACGGCGCTTCAGCTCTTGTTTCTTTTGTGTATTGTTTTGTATAGTCATTATTCAGTAGTAGCCACAGACAGCAATGGCAGTGCTCAATTGGTAAATTACGATTTTTCCGGCGATTATCCGGCAATTGTGGAGCCGTTTCACTTATTCCTCGCATGTCTGCAGCAGGGCCAGTAGCTCAATGGCAATTTCTTACACAGCTGTTTAATAAGATTCAATTTCTGTGGTGACCGGCTTTTTTACAGGATGCGTAAATGCACCCGATGCGGGATGCGTTTATCTTTTTTAATATGCCTATTAATATTTCTGTTAAAATACCAGGCATTGCCGCCAACAGCCTGGCACAAATATGTATCCGGCACGGCATTAACAGAGGGTGCTGGCAGGGATATCCAGATCATACATAAGCGGTTAAAAAAAATGGCCGCCCCGCTGGTGGGGACGGCCTGTATCAAGTTAAATACTTCGAATTAATTCTGTCTCGTAATAATTCTTATCTGCGGACCACCGGTGGAGGGACCAAATGCCTCATCCATCATTTTTTGAAATTCCGGTCGGGTAACTTTTTTTGCACCGGAAGGAATTTTTACAGTTTGTTTGCTGGTGGCCGCGGTTATTTCCAGGGGCGAAAATACAATCCAGCTGTCGCCGATATCCAGCTTCAATATCAACCCGGGCAATCCGCCAAATTGTTCCGGCCCGCTGGGTGTTGCAATATCTTCCGTATACCAGGCTACAATATTATCGCCCTGCCTGTTTTTTGTAAAGGCTTTTTTACAAGGGTAGCCTTTGATGATGGCAGTATCTCCGTCAATCTTCCAGGAAAGTTTTCTGAGCGTGTCTTCAATAATGTATTTCTTGGGACCCAGTTCTCTCAGCTCTACAATTTTTTCAGTGCTATAATTTTTATACATTTCACTGCTGCCGGTGTTCATACGAATATTGACGCGCCCGCCTTCCTGACCAGCCTGATCACGTATATCTTCTTCTTCGGGCAGCGATGAAAAAATGGATTCATCGCCCGAAAATACCAGTTGCTGTTTGGTAGTGTTGAATTCAGGCATCATGGCCTTCATGTTTTCATTTTCAGGCGGCAGTTTTTTGTGCATATTTGTTTTGCGTTCATACACAACTTTTCCTTCTTTTACCTGCGCCATCCCCAGTTGCAGGCAAAACCCGGCCGCCACGGTAATGAGTATTTTTTTCATATTTATTTATTTCTCCAAATCTATTCATCCGTGTTGCCAAAGCAGGTTAATATGACTTGGTTTAATGTTAATTAAGGTTAATACGGCTGTGTGCGGGCGCAGGAAATAGATACATTTGTATTAGCAGGCAATAAACTTCCTGCAAATGAAATGGACCGCAAGCTAAGGATACCGCTTTTTTTAATGGTGATAACCATCCTGGTGATAAGCATTTTCCAGGTATACTGGTTGCGTAAGAATTTCCGGGAAGAAAAAAATCTTTTCAGTGTTCGTACCAATTTGCTGTTCCGGGAGACCATTTTTCGTTTGCAGGCCTCCAAACTGCACCTGGATTCCAATATCAATATCCGTATACAGAACAAGGAAGGAATCATTAATATGACAAATATTCTGCAGGAGACGATAAGGGATACAACCATTTCGCCCCAAAAAAGGCGGACAGCCATGGTGGTTACTGTAAATAGTTCTGCCAGAACTCCGCATGATTCCAATATGCGTTACCAAATTAGGCGCACCGCCCCCAACGGGCCGGTTTTTGATTTTTTAATGGGTGTAGACTCGTTGCATGATTTAATATCCGTTAAAGAAGTTACGGCCAGGTACCAGCAGGCACTTGCCAAACAAAAAATCCGGCTGCCGTTTACCGTGAGCGTAGCTGATACTGGTACAGCAAGAGAAATGCCCTGGCAGGATATGGAAGATAACAAGGTGCAGATCGGTTTTCAGAAGCTCCGCACCTTCACGCTTGATTTTAATAATTTTAACTGGTATATAATTCAAAAATTATGGCAACCTATACTGGTTTCGTTTCTACTGGTAGGCGTAACCATTGTTACTTTCCTTTTGTTATTCCGTAACCTCGTAAAACAACAAAAACTGACGCAGCTTAAAAACGACTTTATCAGTAATATTACCCATGAGTTAAAAACGCCCATCGCCACCGTAAGTGTTGCCATAGAAGCACTGAAAAATTTTAATGCGCTGCATGATCCGCAACGCACCAGGGAATACCTTGATATCTCTGGCAACGAAATGCAGCGGCTTGGTTTACTGGTAGACAAAGTTTTGAAACTCTCCTTATATGAAAACAGGGAAATAGCATTGCAGAAAGAACAATGTAATATGGCAGACCTGGCCAGGGAAGTAGTAGCTTCCATGAAACTTCAATTTGATAAACAGAATGCCAGCATAACAGTAAAAACTACCGGCGATCATTTTATCATTGAAGCAGACAGGCTGCACATGACCAGTGTAATTTATAACCTGCTCGACAATGCGCTTAAATACAGCAAAGAAAACCCGGTCATAGAAGTGCATATTTCCGATCGTAAACAATTTATTGAAATGGCCGTAACCGATAACGGTATCGGCATTGCCAGCGAATACAAACAAAAAGTTTTTGAACAATTTTTCCGGGTTCCGGGTGGCGACCGGCACAATATAAAAGGATATGGCCTGGGCTTGAGTTATGTAAATCATATTGTAAAACGGCACCAGGGTTTTATAGAAGTGAAAAGCAGGATTGGAGAAGGAAGTAGTTTTATTGTACATCTTCCCTTTAAAGAATCACCGGTAATTGATTATGGCAATGGACGAAAGGTAATAAAGAGGACATTTAAAATGGGCAAAATATGAGCGTAAAGATTCTGTATGCAGAAGATGAAGTCTTCCTGGGCAAGATTGTGAAAGAAAGCCTGCAAAGCCGGGGCTTTTCTGTACATATGGAAACAGATGGCGCAAAGGCCTTTGATCTTTTTACAAAAATACAACCTGATGTTTGCGTGCTGGATATCATGCTACCCAATAAAGATGGTTTTGAAATTGCCGAAGCCATTCGTTCGGTAAACAGCAAAGTGCCTATATTATTTCTAACTGCTAAAACCCAAACCGGCGATGTTGTGAAAGGATTTACACTGGGGGGAAATGATTATATCCGCAAGCCATTCAGCATGGAAGAATTGATTGTGCGGATTGAAAATGTATTAAGAAAAAAAGAAGGTAAGCCGGTGTCAGTGTCTGCAGATACGGTGCAGCTGGGTAGATTCCATTTTTATACAAACCGGCAACTCCTGGTAAAAGGCAAAGATGAAAAGAAACTGTCTTACCGGGAAAGTGAATTACTTAAAATTTTATACGAACACCGCGAAGGGATCATAGACCGGAAACAAATTCTGAACCTGCTCTGGGGGAATGATTCATTTTTCAACAGCCGCAACCTCGATGTATACATCAACAAAATTCGAAGTTACCTGAAAGAAGATGATAGCCTGGAAATTTTAACCATTAAGGGAATCGGTTACCGGTTTGTTATTGGATAACCCATTTTTACAAAAAAATGGGACAGCGCAGTCTGCTAACCTGCAATTATTTTTTTTGCCATCATACGATCCCCGAAACCTGGCGGCTGCTTGTTTTTTTGCTGGAAAAATATTTCCAGACCCACATAATCGTAAAACTGGGAATGAAATCGGTACCCGGAATAATTTCTTCGGTAAAATTAAAGAGCGCGCCTTTCCAGCTTCCGAACATGGTGTAAAAAACAATGGCGGATATGGGTGCAAAAACAATATCCCCCAGTTCACCCAGGCCCGGAATGGCGTATGTGGCATAGCCCAAAACATCCATCACAATGCAGAATGCCAAAGAAGGTAGTTGCTTGTTCATGTTTGCGTTACAGTTTGCAGGTATGGATCAAACTACGCACCAATTTTAAAGGCTGCAATTATGACGGTCTTCTGTGTAACCGGCTTATTTTGAACCGTTATTTCCTGCACTCCACCTATGGCTCGCGGCTAAATGCCAGGTAAACGCCATTACTCCATCCAAAACCATCCTGGTTGGGATATTCGCCACCCCTGGCTTTGGTGCCAGTGTCGGTAACATCGTATTTTTCCATCATTTTACCGGTGTGCGTGTACACTTTTTCATTGGCGGCCATCCATCGTTTTTTAATTTCGCCGGCCAGCTCCAGGTGTCCATAATTTTTCAATCCTTTATAAGTCATCCATTGCAGCGGCGCCCAGCCATTTGGATGGTCCCACTGCTGGCCGGTGTGATTGAGCGTGGTAATAACACCGCCTTCCTTCAGCATTTTATCTTTGATCATCTTTGCAACGGCTGCTGCCTGCTCCGGAGTAGCAACAGAAAAAAACAATGGGTACAAAGCAGCCAGCGTACACTGGTTGGTTGACTGCATATTTATAAAATGGAAATCGGAATAAAAACCCGCCGTCTCATTCCAGCAATATTGTTGTATGGCTGTCTTCCGGTTTTTAATTTTTTGTTGAAACGTTTCAGCCAGCCCGGTATTTTTTTGATGCGTATATAGCTTGAGCAATATCTCTTCGGTGTACAGTAACATGCAATTTAGATCTACCGGTAACAGGTGCGTGGTTTGTATGGTAGCCATATTGTTGCCATCTGCAAACCAGCGGCTGCTGAAATCCCAGCCAGATTCACAGGCGGCCCGAATGTGTCGGTGTGCCAGCGTTGTATCGGCCGACTTTAATACTGCATTGCTGTCTTCGCGGTAAGCTTCCGGCCTTGCCGTGTCTTTATCATCCCAGTAACGGTTCAGTATACTTCCATCGGGCAGTCTTACCAGGTGCCGGTAATCATTGCCAGGGGCGGTGTGCGTTTCCCCGTCCATCCAGAAAGCATATTCTTTTTCTATCTGTGGAAGGTATTTTAATAATACGGCCTCCGTTTTTTCTTCCGCCAGCAATGCCACCATCAACGTAAAAAATGGCGGCTGAGAACGGCTCAGGTAATACGTACGGTTGCCATTGGGTATGAAACCAAATGTATCAATGAGGTAAGCAAAGTTATCGATCATGTTTTCAATGATATCTATGCGTTTACTTACCTGTAAACCAAGCATGGTAAAATAGCTGTCCCAGTAATAAATTTCCCTGAAGCGTCCGCCCGGCACAATATATGGGTGAGGAAGCGAAATCAGGGTGCCGGCATGCACGGTATCCGGGTGACGGGTCAGTTCGGGCCACAGCGCTTCCAGGTGTTGCTGAATGGTTTTGTTTTCGGATGAATATAAACTGATGGTGTCGACCGGCAATATAAAATGAGTGGTTACAAATGCGGTGAGGTTGAAACCGGGCTGATCTTTTTCTTTTTCATATGCAGCAACAATGGCTACAGGATCGCCATGGGGTATGCAATCCACAAAAAATTTTGAATCAGGAAAAATCTTTTGCTTTTGTACTTCCCTGTATAGTTCACCGAGGCTTTCAATAAAAAACACTTGCCGTGACTGCATAAAATCAATATAGGGTAATTAAAAGTATCAGGTAGTTACAACCGCCCGTGATTGCAGTCTCCTGAACATAAATAAACATACTATGAGAATAGTTATCGGGATCAGCGAAAAATAAAATGCATATTGCCCGCCTGTTTTATCCGCATCAAAAACACTGCCCATTATAAGTGAACCGGTTGTGCCGCCCAGCGCAGAAAATATGATTATCAGGCCCGACATCAATCCATGCTTTGGTTTTGGCAACGATGTTAATATGGCGGAATTGATGGATGGATATACCGGCGCCAGGAATATACCAATCAGTGGAAACATGAATGCGGCCAGCGGCGCATCTCCCCATCCCGTGAATGTTTTACCAACAGTATCTTTCGCCAGCGGCAATGCAATACAAATTAGAAGAGCCGATAGCAGCAGGCATCCCAGCAATACGTAAAACCAATTGAACCGTTTCAAAAGCACCCCTGCCAAAAACCGTCCAACAGCCGTGGAGCCCGCCAGTATACTGCCCATTTGTATGCTTAAGGCAGCGGGTAGCATTAAGACCTTATTATTAAAAGTGGGTAAAAAATTCTGGATGCTTTGTTCAATGAGTACATAGAAAAAAGCGGAAGCAATAAATGCCAGTACAATGGGTTTGAACATCAATGTAAACATTTCTGCAAACTCGGACGCCAGCGGTTTGGTTTCAGCTTTTGCAGACGATTCATCCAGCTTTGCGCCTGCAAGTAAAATAACGGCCAGCAATGACAAGGCACCCAATAAATAATAAGCATTTAACCAAGAGGTTGACTGCGGGTGAGCATTGTCTACAAATGAACTGAAATAAAAATACAGTGTGAGGTTGCCAATCATAAAAAATGACTCAATGAAATTCATCAGGCTAATGTGTTCGCGGGCGGTTTTTGTTATGATGCCAATGATACTGTATACAGACATTTTTATGAGCGCAAAACAGGAACCGATGGCTACAAATAACAATTTAACGGCGAAAAATCCGGGTGTATTCGGAATAATAAAACATACAATGGCAATAATACCCAGCGAAAACATCATGGCCTTTTTAAAACCAAACCGGGTAATATAGGAAGAGATAAGGAATGAAACTACAGCGATGCTGATGTCTTTACAGGGATCGATCCATGCGGCTGCTTTTTTTGTAACGCCAAAACTGTTCTGTACATTTAAAATGGCAACGCCGGAACTGTTTAACAAAATGGCAAATACATAGTAGTTGATAAACAGGGATAGCTTTATTCTCCAGTTTTGCATCCGTTAGGTTTTAGGCAAGGGGCCATGTATTGACCCGCCTAAAGATAACCAGATTTTGCCAGCAGCCGGCTGCGCAAACATTGCAGTTGTATAACTCAATTAATAAGTATTTGATGGTAATTATTTATCTGACTGAAAATATACTCGGCGCAACGAATTGTAAGCAACCAGGTATGATGCATTCCGGTTGCCGGGTTGGCCAATCTAAACAGCGTTTACCGGATGGAGGGTGCCACCAGGTATGTTTTCAATACATTTTCCAATTCTTCCAACCGGAATGGTTTTGAAATATAATCGTTCATACCAGCATGCATGCACCTTTCGCGATCTTCTTTCATAGCATCGGCAGTAAGCGCTATTACCGGTATTTTGCAAACAGGTTCCGGCAAAAGGCGTATTTGCGCGGTAGCGGTAAATCCATCCATTTCAGGCATATTGATATCCATGAAAATGAGGTCGGGTGTATGTGAATAAAGCATATCAATGGCTTCTTTTCCATTGGTAGCCTGCAGTACCTGCAGCCCCATTTTGCCCAGCACTTCAGATATCAGCAGCATGTTTACCGGTTCATCTTCTGCAACCAGCACAGTAGCCGCAAATTTCATTTTTTCTATGGTGGGTTTTTTAAACTGCACGGCTTCTTCCATAACCTGTTTGCTGAACAATGCAGCCAGCATTTTATCCAGCTCCTGTAATTTTACCGGCTTAGACAGCAGTTTGATAATGCCTTTTCTTTCGGCCTGGTAACCTTCCATGTTTTTTTCCAGCGAGGAAAGCATCAGCACAACCGGATTGAATGTTTTATCAGGCCTGTCGGCAATTTTCCTGGCCAGCATCAGGCCATCCATTTCCGGCATCTGGTAATCGGTGATTACCAGGTCAAAACCTGGTTGATCCGGTGCCGGCGTCGTTAAATACTGCAATGCTTCTTCGCCGCTGGCGGCAAGGGTGCATTTAATCTGCAGGTATTCAAAAATACCTTTCATCAGGTGGCGGTTGGTTTCATTATCATCTACTACCAGCACATGCTGAAGCAATGGTTTATCGGCCAGTTTCATGAGGGGCTGTGCATCTATTACTTCCAGGGCCAGTTGCAATGTAAAGGTGCTGCCTTTACCAATTTCACTGGCAACGGTGAGTGTGCCTCCCATTAATTCGGCCAGGCTTTTAGAAATGGTTAATCCCAGTCCGGTACCGCCATACTTACGGGTAGTAGATGAATCCGCCTGTGTAAAACCTTCAAATATTTTATTTACTTTTTCTGATGCTATACCAATACCGGAATCTTTTACGATGATGCTTACACCCACATATTTTTTGTCGTCTGCTTCATATTGCCGGCACGTTTGCTTTAGCTCAATACATATTTCACCTTTCTCGGTAAACTTAATGGCATTGCCTAAAAGATTAACGAGTATCTGGCGGATGCGGACAGCGTCTCCGTTGATGACAGATGGCAGGCCCGGGTCTGACCAGAACAGTACTTCCAGTTTTTTTTCATGTGCTTTTACATTCAGCAGATCGATGGCCTCTTCTATCAGTTCATTCAGCTGAAAAGGCGTGCAATCGATAAATAATTTGCCGGCTTCAATTTTTGAGAAGTCGAGGATATCATTGATAATACCCAACAGGCCGTGAGCCGATTTTTTTACATTCTGCAGGTAACCGCGCTGCGCTTTTTGGAGGTCGGTGGTAAGCACGAGATCTGTAAAGCCGATTATACCGTTCATGGGTGTGCGTAATTCATGGCTCATATTGGCCATAAATTCGCTTTTGGCCCTGCTTGCTTTTTCAGCTATTTCTTTTGCCAGCAATATTTCATGCTGAAGGGTGCGTTGTTCTATGGCGGCTGCCAGTGTTGCTGCAAATGAATGCAGTATCGTAAACTCAGTAGCGGTCCATTGCCTTTCGGATTTTGATTCTTTTATGGCGATATGTCCCCATAAAGTATTTTTTACCAGTATCGGTATCAAAACAATGGATTGTACTTTTTTATTCTGGTAGGATGTTCTCAATGCATCATCAGTAATTTCATTTACCAGGGAAGCATAAATTTCATTCTGCTGCAGTGTTTGTAAAACAGCCGATGCATGCGAAAAAGGCGATGAAATAATGGCTTCGCCGTTTACCGTTGTGTCTGCGCCGGATGTATTCCAGCGGGCAATCTCCTGCAGGGAGATCGTTTGGTTGCCAGCGTCATGCAATTCTTTATATACACTGATGTCTACCTGCATTTTAACACCCAGTAAAAACACGCCTTCGCCAATGGCTTCTTCAATATTTTTATTGCCAATCAGCTGGTGGGTGGCTTCAGAAATGGCCTGCAGCAGCTGGTCTTTTTTTCGGAGGTTGCCTTCTACCTGTTTCAGACCGGTAATATTATGCGAGAAACCGAGCAGGCCCCAGATCTTTCCTTTTTCATCGAACAGCGGCACTTTGGTGGTGCTGAAATAATGTTGTTTGCCCTTATGTATATTTATTTCTTCGGGTACATATTTGGTAAGGCCGGTTTGTATGACTTCGTCGTCGTCTGCCCAAAAACCGCGTACACCATTGGCAGGGTCGCCTTTAACGGTGGTTTCGGCAAATCCAAGCTCCATGTCGTCTTTTCCTATCATTTGCTCTGGCGTAATCTGCAATGAACCGGCATACGCTTTATTTGCCATCAGGTACCGGTGGTTGCTGTCTTTTATAAAAATCCAGTCGGGCGTGGCATCAATAACTGTTTTCAGTAATTGCTCCGATTGCTTTACTTCGGCCAGCAGGTGTTCTTTTTGGGCTTCCGCTTTTTTTATATCGGTAATATTGTGCGCAAATCCGAGTACGCCCCATATCTTTCCTTCGTTGTTGCGCAGCGGTGCTTTTACAATACTAAAATAATGCAGTTCGCCATTCATAAAAGCCGTTTCTTCGGGTATGGTAATAATGCGGCCTGTGCTGATAACATCATCATCATCCTGCCAGAAACCGCGGATACCTTTCTGAATATTTCCTTTTACCTGCTCTTCGGTGAAGCCGAGTTCAATATCGTTTTTGCCAATAATATCTTCCGGCGTAAGATGTAAAAGTTGGGCGTATGCATTGTTTACCATTACATGGCAGTAGCTGGTATCTTTTATAAAGATCAGGTCGGGGGTGGTGTCTATAACGGATCGCAATAATTCTTCCGACTGTTTCATTTCTGCAAGCAGCTTGCTTTTTTGCGCCTCAATCTTTTTACGTTCTGTAATATTGCGCGATGTGCAGATCAGTTTGCTTACCTGGTCTTTTTCCTTTACCGGTTTTATGATGCTCTCCAGCCAGATATGGCTGCCATTTTTATGCAGCATGCGGTATCTCAGCAACAGCAATGAAGAATTATGAACCGAAACGCCGTCTTCGGAACTGTTAAACCGGACATGATCTTCGGGATGTACAAATTGCATCATGTTTTTACCGGTAACTTCTTCGGCGGTGTAACCCAATACGGTTTCTACCGAAGGAGAAATGTATTCAATCTCTGCGGTGGCCGAATGCACACTAATGATATCCTCTGAATGTTCCGCCAGTAACCGGTATTGCTGTTCGCTCTTTAACAATGCCTGTTCTGATTCTTTGAGCGTGGTAATATCCTGTGTAATGCCGAACCGGTACTGGTCATTCATCTGCTTTCCTTTCGTAAATAAATAGCGCACCTGTCCCTGCCTGGTAGTAATGCGGTAAGAGAAAGCAGACTCGTAATCATTATCGGTTTTGTTGCGCAGTATTTTTTCTGTTTCTGCTGCAACTATAAAAACATCATCTGGCAACACAAAATTGCAGACAAAGTCTTCCATTGAAATGATGTCTGGGTCTTTATCGGTAAGTCCGAGCAATGATTTCATTTCTGCGCTCATGGTAAACTCGCGTGTTTGCAGGTTGTATTTCCAGGAGCCCATGCGCGCATACCCCATGGCGTAAGAAAGTGTTTGAATGGCTTCTTCCTTGCTTTGTTGCGCCTGTATCTTGTCAGAAACATCCAGCCCGATGCCCTGAATTTCCATGATGGAATCGTCTTCGTTGCTGAGGGCTATGAATTCCCATTCCGTCCACAGGTAACTTTTACTTTTATTGATGGGCTTGCGAATGAGTATGCGAAAGATCTTTCCGGGGTTTTGCCAGCATTGTTCGGCTACTTCTGTGCAGCGTTGTATGTCTTTCGCAAAAACGGAATTGTAAAAGGGCGTTTGATGAATGTCAGCGGGTTCATAACCAAAGGTTTTTAAAAACTCAGGGTTAGCATATGTAAAATTGCCTTGTTTGTTGAGCCGGATGACGTAGTTGGTCTGCGAGTTTAAAATTGAAGACAGGTATTTTTTCTCCTGCAGCAATTCAATCTTGGCCAGCTGAAGGTGGTTCAGGTTCTTTTTATTGCTGCGGAGCAACGGCTCAATAACCAGCAATGCAAGGCAACCCAGTGCTATCAGCAGTGAAATAAGTTTTCCGGTATTTATCCTGGAAGTATTGATCTCTTTGGATATCAGCAGCGGTACACACACCCTGGTAACTGCATCCAGCGAAATAACCGCCTTGTTTTCTTCCTGTCTAATCCGGTTTGTATACCTGGAAGTGTTTGCTACCAGCTGATCCTGGCTGGCGGCGGCTATCTCTTTTCCGGCTTGCAGGAAACCGGCAGTATTTTGTTGTATATCCGTATCCAGTTGGTGGCCGATCAATTGCTCGGTTTCCAGCTGCTGAATTTGTTGCAGTAAGATATCCTGTTGTTGTTCAAAACTGGTGATGGACTGGTTGAGCCGCTGGTGTGTTTCTGCCACCAGTGTTTCAGTGAGCCCGGTATTTAATAATAAAAGCAGGGAAGCATTGGAGATGCGCTGGCTCAGTACCCGCTGGCCGGCGGCCGTGCGTACAATCGTTGCGAGGCGCTTATTTTCTTTGGAAGCAGAAAATACCAGATAGTAGGCAAAGAAATTAAACAGCAAAACCACTGCAATACTGGCCAGGGCTATACGCGTCAATTTTCTAAAATGCACGGAATTCATGGGTTAAAAGGGAATATGTCCATATAACAACAAAAAGGCAAGTATTATTGGCTACTAGGTAATTTTTTAAATGCCATTAAGGGTTTACACAGAGGTAAGTGGCGAGTGGCCAGTGGTGAGTGGGCGTTTGATTGGAGCGTGGTCGTGAGGCGTGAGACGTCAATCGTGAGACGTCACGTCTGACGCCAATCGGCAGGCGTGCGAAATCAGCGGCAAACAACTCACGTCTTACGATTGACGTCTCACGTACTAATAATTGATGACCTGCTCTTCAATTGTAGCCGGCAACTGCCGAAACTCATATTGCTGGTTACGCAGTTGTGGTTCAAAACCGGCTTCGCTGATGGCCTGTTGTATTCCTTTATAGGTAAAACGGTGGGGGGCGCCGGCAGCGCTCACCACGTTTTCTTCGATCATGATAGAACCGAAATCATTGGCGCCTGCATGTAAACAGATTTGAGCCACCTGTTTGCCCACGGTAAGCCACGACGCCTGTATGTTTTTTACATTGGGCAGCATGATGCGGCTCAAGGCAATCATACGGATGTATTCTTCGGGGGTAACCAGGTTGTGTACACCGCGGATGCGCGCCAGCAATGTATCTACATCCTGGAAAGTCCAGGGAATAAATGCGATAAAACCCTTTGCATGTTCGGGTTTTTTTGCCTGCACTTCACGAATCTTTACCAGGTGTTCAAAACGCTCGTGTATGGTTTCCACATGGCCAAACATCATGGTGGCGGAAGTGGTAAGGTTCAGTTTATGTGCTTCATGCATAATGGTCAGCCATTCTTCGGTGCCGCATTTGCCCTTGCTGATAAGCCTGCGCACGCGGTCTACCAGAATTTCAGCACCTGGTCCGGGCAATGAATCCAGCCCGGCTTCTTTCAATGCCATCAGCACTTCGCGATGGGTAGATTTTGCCAGCTTGGTAATATGGGCTACCTCGGGTGGCCCCAATGCATGTAATTTTAAAGAAGGATACAGCGCCTTTAGTTGTTTGAAAGTATCTACATAATATTCCAGTCCCAGGCCCGGGTGATGGCCGCCCTGCAGCAAGAGTTGTTCCCCGCCATAACGGAAGGTTTCATCGATCTTGCGTTTATAGGTTTCCATATCGGTGATATAGGCATCTGCATGACCGGGTATGCGGTAAAAATTACAGAATTTACAATTAGCGATGCACACATTGGTGGTGTTTACATTGCGGTCGATTATCCAGGTAACTTTCTGGTGGGGAACTTGTTTCTTCCTTAGTTCATTGGCAATATTCATGAGCTCTGCCAGGGGCGCATTTTCAAATAAGAATACGCCTTCTTCTATGCTTAAGAATTCAAAATTCAGTGCTTTCTCGTACAACGGTGCTAACTCCATAATAAACTTGTTGTGGCTGATCAGGTAACAAAAGTAGTACAGGAAAGTTGTATGAAGAAAAACTAGTGGCTAGTGGTGAGTGGCGAGTGGGCGTTTGCCTCGTTTGACAGGTGGCCGCCGCAGGCCCCACTAGCCACTAGCCACTCACCACTCGCCACTTACCATTTGCCCGGTTTCAACCCACCAAAAACGTATTCAAACAACCCAACAACTTACTTCGTCATACGGGTGACAAATGCCTGGAAATTATAGCGGTATCAAAGGCATCCCGCAACAAATATATTTTGCTTTAAATACACAAACGGTGAAGGATTATTGTGTTGCATGTTGTAACTTGGTAAGGTAGTTTTGATTGTAATTGCTGCAATCATTTCGGATAATGCTTATGATAACCTACTATTAAAAAAGCTGAACCTGTGCGACGCAACGATTGCCTGTTACTATTGATTTTCCTTTGTTTCATGTCTTTTCCCTGTTTTGCCCAGGCACAGGAAGAATTTGTACAACCTACTGCCAAATTACTGACAACATTTCCATTCCGGCAATTCAGCGGCGGTGTTATATTGATTAAAGGCTTGCTGAACGACAATAAAGATTCGCTCAATTTTATACTGGATACCGGCAGCGGTGGTATCTCACTCGATTCGCAAACCGTCTTTAACCTGAAAATAGCCAACCAGCTGTCAGACAAAACCATCCGCGGAATTGCGGGTATCCGGAAGGTAAATTTCGCATATAACAACACCTTGCGCCTGCCCGGTTTGCGGATAGACAGCCTCAATTTTCACATCAATGATTACGATATTCTGACCAGCGTTTATGGCGAACACATAGACGGTATTATTGGGTATAGCTTTTTTAACCGCTATATTGTAAAGATCAACTACGACAGCCTCCTGATACACGTCTACTCAAAAGGATCCATGAAATACCCTAAAGGCGGCTACCTGCTAAGACCACTGCTGGTAAACCTGCTGATACAAAGCGCCAGGATTAGCGATCAGCACGACAGGACCGCCCGGTTTTATTTTGATACCGGCGCCGGGCTTTGTCTCTTGTTATCTTCGGATTTTGTGGAAGACAGCACATTATTCAGTCCGAAGAGAAAGCGGGTGAGCACACAGGTAGAAGGTTTGGGGGGCAAAAAACAAATGGAGCTCACCACCGTAAAAAATTTCAAATTGGGTCCGTACAAGTTCAAACGGGTGCCGGCTTATATATTCGATGATGAATACAATGTTACTTCTTACCCGTACCTGGGTGGCTTAATTGGAAATGACCTGCTGCGCCGTTTCAATGTAATCATCAACTACGAAAAAAGAGACGTATATATAACACCCAATACCCATTTCCGCGATCTTTTTGATTACTCCTATACCGGGCTCAACTTCTATGTGGTTAACAATGAAGTGCTGATAACCGAAGTAATGAAAAACTCGCCGGCAGAAAAAGCCGGCTTTTTGGCCGACGATGTAATAATGGCGGTTAATAATAATTTCAGTAAAAATATACAGGTCTACAAAACAGCCCTTCAAAACCCGGGCGAAAAAATCAGGATCCTGGTTTACCGCAACGGCCAGCCCCTGCTACTGACACTCAAAGTGAAAAGTATTATCTGACAGCATTTATTCCACTCTTTGTAACTTGCCGTTTCTTTAAAAGTAAATATGATTCAATACGATAAGTTTACCCTGTCCAACGGGCTCAGGGTACTGGTGCACGAAGACAGCTCTACGCCCATGGCCGTAGTAAACGTGATGTACGACGTAGGTGCCCGGGATGAAGACCCAGCCAAAACCGGTTTTGCCCATTTATTTGAGCACCTGATGTTTGGCGGCAGCAAACATATACCTTCTTACGACGAGCCGCTGCAGGTTGCAGGCGGCGAAAACAACGCCTACACCACCAACGACCTTACCAATTATTACTGCCAGTTGCCCGCGGAAAACATTGAGACCGCTTTCTGGCTGGAAAGCGACCGCATGCTAAGCCTGGCTTTCAGCAAGAAAAGCCTGGAAGTGCAGCGTAAAGTAGTAATGGAAGAATTTAAAGAACATTATACCAATAAACCATACGGCGATGTATGGTTTAAAATGCGTGAGTTGGCTTATACTACACATCCTTACCGGTGGCAGACCATTGGCAAAGAATTAAGCCATATAGAGAAAGCCACCATAACCGATGTAAAAAAGTTTTTCTTCAAACATTATTGCCCCACCAACGCTATTCTGGTGGTAGCCGGCAACACCACCCGGGCGCAGGTAGAAACGCTGGCCGAAAAATGGTTTGCCAATATTCCGGCCGGTGAAAAATATGAGCGCCGTTTGCCTGCCGAACCAAAACAAACTGCTCCCCGAAAAGCGATTGTAAAAGCCAATGTACCATTAGACGCCCTGTACAAATGCTGGCATATGAGCGACCGGTTGGACGATGGCTATTATGCCGCCGAACTGATCACAGATATTCTAAGCGGAGGGGGTTCATCGCGCCTTTACCAGGCACTGGTAAAAGAACAACAGCTTTTCAGCAATATCGAATGCTACCATTTTGGAAGCACCGATGCCGGCCTGTTAACCATAGAAGGTAAACTGGTGAAAGGAATAAAAATGGAAGATGCAGACAAAGCAGTGGAAGCTGAACTGGAAAAAATAAAAAATATCCTGGTAGATGAGAAGGAACTGCAGAAAGTTAAAAACAAAACGGAAGCAGCCCTGGCATTTGAAGACATGGGTATCATGAACCGCGCCAGCAGCCTGGCCACCTATGAATTACTGGGCAAAGCCACACTCATAAACGAAGAACTGAATAAGTATCATTCCATTACCCGCGAAGACATTCAGCGATACGCACGCCAGATTTTTGATTTAAACAACTGCAGCACGCTGTATTATTATGCAGCGGAAAACCAGTAAAGAAACCGGCAAACATTTACAGATAAAAAAAGCCGCCAACAAACAGATATGCTAAACAGAACAATCGCTCCTCCTATAAAAGATGCCATCGATTTTAACCTTCACCTGAAGCCCTGTACAAAATTTACACTCAGCAATGGCATAGCAGTGTATGCTATTGATGCGGGTGCAGAAGAAGTGCTGCAAATAGAATGGGTGTTCTTTGCCGGCAACTGGTACGAAGAACAAAATATGGTGGCGGCCGCTACCAATTACCTGTTAAAGAATGGTACATCAAAAAAAACAGCATTTGAAGTAAATGAACATTTTGAATATTACGGGTCTTATCTTAACCGGGCTTCTTACAATGAAACGGCCGTGCTGTCGATGCATTGTTTAAACAAACATACCGCAGCACTGTTGCCTGTTATCAGTGAACTGATTACAGACTCGGTTTTCCCGGAAGACGAAATTCAATTGTATAAACAAAATAACAAGCAACGCCTTGCAGTAAACTTAAAGAAAAGCGAATTTGTGGCAGGCCGGCTGATTGATGAATATGTTTTCGGTATTGACCACCCTTACGGAAAATACAGCACCGCTGCCGGGTATGATGCGCTTGACAGGCAGCAACTGCAACAGTTTTACAAACAATATTACCAGCAAAGCCAGTACAAAATTTTTATTGCGGGCAAATTACCCAAAGACATCGCAGAACAACTGGATAAAAATTTTGGCCAGCAAGCCATTCCGCATATTGCATCAGACAAACTACAACTTATCAAATCTGCCGCAGAAAAAAAATACCGGGTCATCAATGACCAGGAAGGTGTGCAGGGATCTATACGGATGAGCCGTTTATTCCCCAACCGGCATCACCCCGATTTTACAAAAGCAACCATGCTCAACAATGTATTCGGTGGTTTTTTCGGCTCGCGTCTGATGAGTAATATCAGGGAAGACAAAGGGTATACGTACGGCATTCACAGCTATATTTTAAACCACCTGCATGAAAGTGCCTGGATGGTTAGTACAGAGGCCGGCAGGGATGTATGTGAAGCAACCATACAGGAAGTGTACAAAGAAATGGAAATATTAAAAAACACGCCCGTTCCGGAAGACGAGTTGCTGCTGGTAAAAAATTATATGCTGGGTTCCACACTGGGAGATTTGGATGGTCCTTTTCATATCATAGGTAAGTGGAAAAATATCATTCTCAACGAATTGCCGGACACTTACTTTTATGATGCCATCGCGGCCATAAAATCAGTGTCTGCAAAAGAGTTGCAGGAGCTGGCCAATAAATATTTTGTGCCCGCCGATTTTTATGAATTAGTTGTAATTTGATGCGGGTAATACAGCAGTCATGAAAAACTTTCTGATTAAAACACTGATAATAGCAGCTGCCGTTGTGCTGGCTTCTTATGTCTTACCGGGTGTTGCCGTAGACAGGTTTACCACCGCATTGCTGGTGGCGCTGGTATTATCGCTGCTTAATTTTTTTATAAAACCCATTCTCATTATCCTCACGCTGCCCATAACCATTCTAACCCTCGGACTTTTTTTATTTGTCATCAATGCGCTGATCATTGTGCTGGCAGGTAAACTGGTTTCCGGTTTCAGGGTGGATTCTGTTGGCTGGGCATTGTTGTTTAGTTTACTGCTTTCTTTTTTTACCTATATACTGGAAGTTATTGTTGAACCGGATTATAAGAAGTAATACCGCTTATGCATTTTGAAAGAAAGAATATTCCGGCAGGCCAACTGGTTCAAATGTACAAAAGCATCCTTCTGCCAAGAATGATTGAAGAGAAAATGCTGGTCCTGCTACGCCAGGGCAAAATCTCCAAATGGTTCAGCGGAATTGGCCAGGAGGCTATTGCCGTTGGTGCTACACTGGCCCTGCAGCCCGATGAATGGATAATGCCGCTGCACCGCAACCTGGGTGTATTTACCAGCAGGAATATGCCGCTGCATAAATTATTTATGCAATGGCAGGGCAGTAAAGACGGCTACAGCAAAGGGCGCGAAAGAAGTTTCCATTTTGGTTCAAAAGAACATTTTATCTGCGGTATGATATCGCACCTGGGCCCGCAACTGGCCATTGCAGACGGTGTGGCATTGGCGTACAAATTAAAAAAGGAAGAAAAAGTATCGATGGCATATACCGGAGATGGCGGTACCAGCGAAGGCGATTTTCATGAAGCGCTGAATACCGCCGCGGTATGGGATTTACCCGTAATATTTGTAATTGAAAACAACGGCTACGGATTAAGTACACCGGTAAATGAACAATACCGTTGTTCCACCCTGGCATCCAAAGCCGCAGGCTATGGCATGGAAGGTGTTACCATAGACGGCAATAATATACTGGAAGTATACGATACCATTAAAGGGGTAAGGGAATATTGCATTGCAAATCAGAAACCTTACCTGGTAGAATGTATGACTTTCCGCATGCGCGGCCATGAAGAAGCCAGTGGTACCAAATATGTTCCAAAAGAATTATTTGCGCGCTGGGAATTAAACGATCCCATCAAAAACTTTGAACTCTTCCTCATCCTGCAACAGGTATTAACAGCAGAAGAGATAACAGCCATCAGGGAAGAAACAAAAGAATACATAGAAAAAGAACTGGCACTCGGGTTTGATGCGGCTTCCATAACGGTAGACACCGGGGAAGAACTCAATGATGTGTATGCGAAGGCGGTGAGTCGTGAAACGTCAAACGTGAATCGTGAAACGTCAAACCTGCATAATGAATCGCCAGATGTGAGTGTTCATGCCGGCTATGAAGGGTTACCTGAATTTGCATCAAAACCCAGGGGCAGATTTCCTCAACCCGCAGTATCAACCAGTCAAAATTACATAGGCGCAAATCAGCCAACCGCCATTAAACAGCAGACGGCGGATCTCCGTTTCATAGATGCCATTAAACAGGGCCTTCACCAATCTATGAAAAAGCACAGCAACCTTATTTTAATGGGGCAGGATATAGCAGCATATGGTGGCGCCTTTAAAATTACAGAAGGGTTTGCAGATGAATTTGGTAAAGAACGCGTAAGAAATACACCGCTCTGCGAAAGTGCTATCGTGGGCGCCGCCCTGGGTTTAAGCCTGGAAGGCTATAAAAGTATGATGGAAATGCAGTTTGCAGATTTTGTAACGGTAGGCTTTAACCAGATTGTAAACAACCTGGCAAAGATTCACTATCGCTGGGGTCAGCCGGCAGATGTGGTGATACGCATGCCGGCCGGTGGTGGTATGGGCGCCGGTCCATTCCACTCTCAAAGCAATGAAGCCTGGTTTGTGCATACGCCCGGCTTAAAAGTAGTTTACCCGTCTACAGCGGAAGATGCAAAAGGGTTATTGATTGCAGCCATCAATGACCCCAATCCCGTTATGTATTTTGAACACAAGGGTTTGTACCGCAGTATCAGCGGACCGGTACCGGAAGCGTATTATGAAACGGAAATTGGCAAAGCAAGACTGGTGCAGGCGGGCGATGATATTTCTATTATAACCTACGGCGCTGCGGTGTACTGGGCTACAGATTTTGCCAGTAAACATACCGATATCAGTATTGAAATACTGGATTTGCGAAGCCTGTTACCGTTAGACTACGATGCTATAAAGACAACCGTTAGAAATACCGGCAAGGTATTGGTGTTGCATGAAGACTGTCTTACCGGGGGCATTGGTGCAGAAATAAGCGCATGGATAAACGAACATTGTTTTGACTATCTGGATGCGCCGGTAATGCGTTGCGCTTCGCTGGATACCCCCATTCCGTTTAATACCGAACTGGAGAAAAATTTTATGGCCAGCGCGCGGCTGGGCGAAACAATAAAAAGGGTACTGAATTATTAAGACGCGAATAGGTACGCGAATAGATGCCGCGAATAGGTGCCAACAGGAGCGAATGTACCCGAATTTGCATGAATAACCTTCAAATATCCAGCACGGCCATTAAGGGTGAAATAGAGCTTATCAAAATAAACTTGCCAGGAACTCATAGAAGCTTCCGCCGTAAAACGCTACCAGACAGGCAAAATAAAAATTTCACAATTAATTTATGCAAATAGCACCGCGGTGGCATCCTCCTGCTAAATAACCTGCATGAGAGAACGATTGCTTTTTTTGTTGCTGCTGGCAATGCCGGGCAGCTTATGCGCCCAACATAATTTATCTGGCAGCCTGCGAACGGGTTATTATACCTATATCTATCGCATCTCCCCTTCAGAGACGGTAGCACTCTTTAGAAGTAGTATGAACGTTGTCAGCGAAAAACACCTGCATACCCTGGTAGATTCTTTTTCTGTGAACCAGGACGTGCCAAGGCAACTGACAGAGGGCAATTACCTGTTTGTAAACGCAGCAGACAATCAACTCCATTACAACTTAAAAATATTTGGCGATGTTCAATATAAGCTAATAAACAATAACCGTGATCTTGTGGTGGCGCTGCATACAGCCCATGGACAACTTATTAATGATGCAACTGTATTTATTAATAACCGGAGAGTCTATTTTGATCCCGCTACGAGTACTTATCGCGTAAACAAAAGAAGGAAATCGGGCCTGCTAAAAGTAAATTATCATGGTGTAATGCATTTGTTTTCTTTGGCCAAAAACCGGCAGGCATATTACGGTCGTTCAAGCTTCTTTTCCAGATTTTCTAATTCTTTTCCGGTTAAATATATTACCCGGCCATTAAAGAGATTGTTCAGACATAACAATTATAACTACAGTAATTTTTACAATTCAACTAAGTATGAAAAAAAATTTACTGGCTATATGGTATTCAGCAAACCCAAGTACAAGCCCGGCGATACGGTGAAGCTAAAAGCATTTATACTGAATACGAATGGCAAACCGGTAAACAGACCTTTACTGGTGAGGTTATCTACTCAACAGATGGATGAGGATACTATATTGACCACCCTGCGTCCATTTAGGCCAGGCGCCTATGAGTATGAGTTTATTATAACAGACAGTCTCGATCTTTCTTTAGACGACCGGCAACTAATAACGTTTGAAGAATTAAAAAGCAAAAAATATAACCTGGATGATTACGAAGGAGACCTTGATGATGATGAATACCTTGCCAAACGACAGGTACTTATGCGGGGAAATTTCTATTACGAAGAATACCAGCTCGGCACCATGCGTTTTACCGCCAGGACAGACAGAAATTTGCACCATCGTGGTTACCCGCTTGCAGTTTACTTAAAAGCCACTAATGAAAATGATATGGCTGTTCTTGATGGCCGCGTGCAAATATTGGTTACTGCAAATTCAGGAGGCGCCGGTTCGTTTTATGCCCCGAAAGTGTTTTTGCCCGACACATTGTGGACCTGTAGTCAGCAGTTGGAACCATTGGGCGAAACAAAGATCATCCTGCCTGATAGTATTTTTCCGGCCGCTTCTTTTGCGTATGAGATAAAATGTATCCTTTTAAACGAAAACAACGAGTATGAATCAGTTGTGCTTTCACAATCATTTCAGGATAGTCCTTATGAAATACGTTTTACACCATTTGAAGATAGTATAAAAATAGAGCAACTAGCCGGTGCGCGATCCTGCACTGCAAATGGTATTTTATATGCAATTACTGAAAAGGATGATACAGTGCAGCAGCAGAACCTTCAACTGCCTTCAAGTATTCATATAAACCCTTTTGTAAGTCATTATAATATTAAAACCGACAGTGCAGCAGGTGAATTTGAGCTAAAGCAGGTGAAAGGAATGGTAAGCTGCCTTGCCGCTAGAACCAGTGATTCCATCAATGTACAATCGGTTAATCCCAAACATATTGCATTTTGGTACACTTTGTTTGCTGGTAACAAAGTAATTCACCGGGGTTATGGCGACAGCCTTTCATACAGAAAAAAAATACGCACTGCAAAAAATTATTTTATTTCTCTGCAGTATATATATGGCAACCGGTTGCATACAGAAGACTATACCATTCCAATTCAAAACAAGTTGCTGAATATATCTGTTAGTCAGCCTGAATATATTTATCCGGGCCAGCAATTGTCCATTGAGATAGCTGTTACAAACGCTGCGGGTAAACCAGTAAAAGATGCAGATCTTTCGGCCTGGTCTTTTACTGATAAGTTTAAAAATCAGCCTGCACCTTTTGTCCCATACCTCGGCAAAATCTACCCACCCAGAAAAAAATTCAGGAATTTTAATGGGGAGGAACAGGAAGACATATCCGGTAGTAGCAAATTGAATTGGGAACGCTGGAGCAGGGAAATGGGGTTGGATAGCATTGAATATTTCAAATTTCTTCATCCTGGAAGCATCTACACAAATACTGAACCCGCCAATGATAGCATTACGCAATTGGCACCGTTCGTGGTGACTGACGGTGATATTAAACCGGTTCACCAGATTTATATTGATGAGGTGCCCTATTTTTTTAGTCAGGCCCGGCAATTACAACGGTATAGTTTTAAAGTAAGCCCGGGCAAACACGCCTTGCGCCTTCGTACAAACAACCAGCTTATTACGCTTGACAGCGTTTGGGCATATAAAGGCGCCAAAACTTTTATCAGCATTAACGCAGGATTGGAGAACAGTGACCTTGTCAAAAAAACAAGCATGCCCGATAGCCTCAGCAATTATGAGAAAGCGCTGTGGAGTAAATATATGATACTAGTGCAAAATAATTTTGGAGAAGCGCCTGCTACAATTACCCAGCCGGATTTAATGTACCTGCTGAACCTGAAAGACAATAAAATTGTTGGTTACCCGGCCTCTATACTTACAGGCCCTTTTCCAGGCCGGTACAGTACCTTGTCAGTTGCTAAAAAATTCAGTCAGCCATTTGAAACTGAAGGAAATTATTTATTCAGTATTACCCAGGGATTGATCAAACAAAAACAATTATCCATTGGCAATTATGCTTTCAGCCCCTTTCTTTCTGCCGCTAAGCCAGCAATTAATTTTCACGACCTGGTTTTAACCCAAAAAGAAGTAGACAGCCTTTGGCAATTGTACTTAGACAATCGCAGCAGCAGTGAAAATTTATTCACGAATGCCATGCTAATTAAAACTGGCAATGGCAGGTTGCGTATTGGTGTTGACAAAGATGCAAATGGTGATCCGGTATTCATAAAAAACATTTTTCTTTTTCGTAACGATGACGCAGACTTTGTACGGGTTTACAGCGGGTCTTCACAAGACCTGGGCTATATTCAGCCCGGCATGTACCGGATTTTTTTATTGCTGAAAGGCAATGAATATTTTATAAAAGATGATGTTGAAGTAAAAAAAGATGGCGTTAATTTTTACAGGGTAAACATCAACACGGTCATAAAAAAGGACAACGTTAGTAACCGTATCGCTGCTATCATAGGTAGCCGTGAAAAAAACTGGAGAAGTGTTTACCAGGAAAATGATTTGGATATCATTAAGGAGTCGTTCAACGAAAAATACCTGGACGTGGCTGTCTTTTCAAGGTGTATTTCCGGAAGCGTGTACGAAATAAAAAGCGGACTGCCCGTTGCAGGCGCTTCTGTGAGCATCAAAGGTACAAAATTTGCAACCGCAACTGATCTGCAGGGTCTTTTTACATTAAAAGTGCCCGAAAAAGGAACAATAGTTATTGCATCTGTAGGGTTTGAATCAGTAGAAAAAAGAATTACCGCAGAATCGCACTACGATATTAAAATAAGAGAACGATCAAGCGCATTATCCGAGGTAGTGGTTGTTGGCTATGGAACGCAGTTGAAGAGATCGATGACCGCATCTGTTTCAGCAGTATCTGCAGACAATATTTTGCAAGGTAAAGTAGCTGGTGTGCAGATTTCTATACGTGGCACAGCATCCGTGGAAGGCAATGGCCCGCTGATTATTGTAGATGGCCTTCCCTGGTCTGGTAAATTAGACAGCGCAAATATTGCAGCTGTACAGGTGTTAACATCATCAGAAGCCATAGCGCTGTACGGTAGCTCTGCAGCCAATGGAGTGGTAATCATCACCACAAAAAAAGCCAGGCCGGATAATTTAAGAACCGCCGAAGACAATGAAACGGGAATGGGCAACCAGTTGCGTAATAACTTCCGGGACGCTGCTTACTGGCAACCCAGGCTGCGTACAGATATGCATGGAAAGGCCTCTTTTACTGTAACTTTTCCGGATGATATTACAAGGTGGCGAACGTTCGTAATAGCAATGGCTGCACAAAGGCAAACCGGGTTTACGGAAGGCTATATCAAATCATTCAAATCGTTAAGCGCTAATATTTCTATGCCTTCTTTTGCAGTAGAAGGAGATTCAATCCACATGATTGGTAAAGTGCTGAATTATGGTATAGACAGCATTTATACACACAGAAGCATCTTTCTGAATGATTCATTATTGCATAAAAATAGTTTCGGATTGCTGAATAGTCATATTGATACCATTGATGTTACAGTCAACCATCGGGATTCATTGAAACTAAAATATGTCATTCAAAAAGTAGACGGATATTTTGAAGGCGAAGAAAGGGCCATACCCATCTTTAAAGAGGGTACGCAAGAAACTAAAGGCTTTTTTTGTTCTTTGGAAGCCGATACCAGCTTTACACTGTTATTTGATACATTGGCCGGAAAGATAAAAATATATGCTGAAACGTCTGCATTGCCGGTTTTGCTTGACGAAATTGAAAAAATAGGCCGGTACGAATACCTGTGTAATGAACAGTTGGCATCCAAACTGGTAGCACTTCTGTTAAAGAAGGATGCATACGGTTTTTTGAAAAAGGAATTTAAAGAAGAAAAAAACATCAGCGCCATTATCACGAAACTTAACCAGGGCAAGGCGCAGGCAGGACTGTGGGGCTGGTGGAATAATAACGATACGGAACTTTGGATATCATTGCATGTAACAGAAGCTATGCACATGGCGCGGAAGGCCGGTTACCAGGTAAACATCAATAAAGAAATTGCCCGGGATTACCTTATTTATAATTTCGGGGCATATGCTATCACCGATAAAATATATGCTCTTCGTTTATTAAAATTACTGGATGCAAAAGCTGACTTTAAGAAGTATACCGACTCGCTGGAGAGCCGGATACCGTTGATGAGTATGTACCAGCAATTGCAATTTTTGCAATTGAAGCAGCAGCTTGGTATGCCCGTAGTATTGGATACGTTATTGCAACAGGTAAAGACCACCATGTTTGGGAATTTTTACTGGGGTGAAGAAAATAAATTGTTTTTTGATAACGCGATAGAAAACACACTGCTTGTATACCGGTTAATGCGCAATAATGGCGGCTATGAAAAACAATTAAAAAAAATAAGCAATTATTTCTTTGAAAAAAGAAAAGATGGTCAATGGCGCAATACATACGAATCTGCGCTGATACTGGAAACAATTTTGCCGGACATCATAAAAAAGGACACAATGCCGGAGCAGGCTACATTAATTGTAAATGGGATGGCTCCTGTTCATGATTTTCCGTATGCAGCCGAATCAGGCAATACAGGCAAAATGCTGATTAAAAAGCAGGGAAATTGGCCCGTATATTTTACTGCTTACCAGCAATACTGGAACCCCTCCCCGATCAAAGTATCCGGAGATTTTATAGTGAGCAGTTTTTTTGAAAAAAATGGCGCTCCAATAGCTATACTAAAAGCAGGAGAGCCCGTGATAATGAATGTAGTAGTAGATGTAAAAGGGGATGCTGGTTATATAATGGTGGAAATACCCATACCCGCAGGTTGCTCTTATAAAGACAAGCATCAGTATTTCTTCAACAATGAAGTGCACCGTGAATATTTCAAAAACAAAGTGAGCATTTTTTGCAGCTCGCTCCGGAAAGGAAAATATGTTTTCACTGTGTCCTTGCTTCCGGCATATAGCGGCAGTTATCAGCTAAACCCTGCCAAAGCAGCAATGATGTATTTCCCGGTTTTTTATGGCCAGGAAGCAATAAAGAAAATAAAAATTGAATAGAAAAACCGGGCAGCAATTAATTACTTCAGCCCTTTCAAAAATGCAAGGCTTTGTGGTACCTGTTCCATGGAATGCGGTGATTCATCTTCTATAAAATAATATTTAACGCCGTATTGTTTGGCCACTTTCATGATGTCAGCAATGCCCACATCGCCGGCTCCCAATACTACATTGGTTTCATCGGGCGCACGTCCGTCCTGGCTATCGGGGGTGCCGGGCTTGCGGTCTTTCAAATGCATTAATGGAAAACGGCCAGGATATTTTTTTAATAAAGCCACCGGGTCCTGGCCAGGTTGCTTTACCCAGAACACATCCATTTCAAAATTGGCGTAGGCGGGGTCCATCTTACTGGCCATATAATCAAACATGGTTCCATTGTTGTAAGCTCCAAATTCATAACCATGCGCATGGTAACAAAAAGTAATACCATTGTCTTTTAACACCTTGCCAGCTTTATTAAAAACGGTAATGGCTTTATCGGCGTCTTCTAATGTAAACGTTTCTTTGTGGGGTACCCACGCACACATTACGTATTTGGCGCCAAATGCCTTTGCATTGGTAACTACCGACTGTATATTGGAATCCAGTTGTTTAAAATCAGCCCCTACGCTGACCATGGTGAGTTGATTGCTGGCCAGCATTTGTTTAAATGCATCCATGGAAAGACCATAAGTGCCGCCGCCTTCTATTTGCCTGATGCCCATTTCACCAATCTTTTTCAGTGTGCCCGGTACATCGGTTTTAAATTCGTTGCGGAAACTGTACAACTGCAATCCGATAGTAGTTTGAGCGGTAGCAGCCAACAGCATACAAATAAAGACGGTTGCAGAAAGGATTTTTTTCATATCGCTTTTTTTAAAGGGATTCTAATATACAAAGAGAATCATTCACAGAACATATTTCTTTTATCTTTTTGCCGGTCCGTACAAAACCTTCCCGCTTTTAACACCTGTGTGACTTGCATTGGCAATCACCGCTTTACCGTTTACCAGCACAAAGCTGAATCCCTTCGAAAACTGGTGCGGCTGTTCGAAAGTGGAAAGATCAATTACTTCATTTTCATTAAACACCACAATATCTGCCGCCATACCTTCTTTTAACATACCCCTGTCTTTCAACTGAAACTTTTGCGCGGGCAAAGAAGTCATTCTGCGGATGGCTTCTTCCAGGCTCAAAAGCTGTGCTTCTCTTACATACCTGCCCAATATACGGGCATTGCTGCCATAACCACGCGGGTGCGGCATGCCTTTGCCTGTGGCAATGCCGGCATCGGCGCCTACCATATTAAACGGGTATTTCATAAAATAGCGCACATCGGCTTCATCCATACCATGATATACCATTTGTGCACCTCCGGCAAGCATCATATCAAGAATGGTTTCTGCTTCATCTTTCGCATTTGATTTTCTACCCTTTAAACGGTTGATCTCCGTAATGCTTTTTCCATTTAAAGAAGTATCCGCGCTGTGGTACGCCACTACCGCGTAGCTGTAATTTTTATAGTTGTATTTTTTCAGTTGTTCAAGCATTCCGCTGACAATTTGTTTGTGTATAACGGGATCCTGTATACGCATCTTTAAGGAGTCTGCGCCGCCACCCAGCGCCCAATCGGGCAGGCGCACTCCCAGGTTGGTGCTGCTGGCTGTATAAGGATACTGATCAATGGTAACATCATATCCGTCTTTCCTGGCCTGTTCTATCAGTGCCAGGGTTTCTTTCGAGCGCCCCCAATTACTTTTTCCGTTTACTTTAAAATGAGAGATCTCCACCGGTATATTGGCTGCTTTGCCAATGTTGATGGCTTCATTGATGGCATCCACCACTTTATTTTCTTCATTGCGGATATGAGAGGCATATACCCCATTGTAAACAGCTGCTGCTTTTGCCAGGCCTACTACTTCTTCGGTATTGGAATACATACCCGGCAGGTATATAAGCCCGGTAGATAAGCCAACAGCCCCCTGTTGCATGGCCTGTTTTACCAGGTCTTCCATCTTTTGCTGTTCGGCAGCGCCAGCCAGCCGGTTCTCATCTCCCATTACCTGCCTGCGCACGGTATTATGCCCAATCAGTGATGCCACATTGATGCTTACGCCCATACTGTCTATGCGCGAAAAAAACTGTTGCAGGTTATCCGCAGAACCACCGCAATTGCCGGTGATTACGGTGGTTACACCATCGTATATATAATTGTCTGCTGTAGGTTTTTCAAAGACACTGCCCTCAATATGCGCATGTACATCAATAAAACCCGGCGCAACAATCAGGCCTGCGGCATCGATGTTTTGTGCGGCATTGCCAGGAATGTTTCTTTGTATCAAAACAATTTTACTGTCTTTAACGGCAATATCTGCATAATACCATGCATTGCCGGTACCATCAATTATTTTTCCGTTGCGGATGATGATATCATAATTATTGTTCTGTGCAGATAATGCGCCAGGCAACAACAATAGCAACAATAAATAATATTTCATATGCTGGTTTTTTATGAGCCGAACAATTTTGGTTAACAAGATAAAATATACAGGACAGCATCTACCATCATTCCTGGTGGTATTCTTTTTTCAGCATCTCTATAAGCAGGGCCGCCTTTTTTTTATGCCTCGTAAAACTGGCTTCGCCCAGCATTTCATTGAATGATGCGCTCCTGTCCATCAGGTTATAAAATTCCAGCATCGTTTTTTTATTAAAATCTATCAGATATTCTGGCGGGTAATTATTCACGCCCGGCACAGGAGCCGCCAATGAATAATTAAAGTGGACCAGTTTAAAAGGAAGTACTTTATCGGTGAAAAACTCTCTTTCTTCAGACTGTACATACTCCCCGTGTTTGAGATCTTCTTCATAACTGGTTAGTGTATAAACCAGTGTGGTATCTTTAAAATACCGGAGTGCACCGGCAGATTTTAATTGCTGCAATGTACCGTTGTTGGGCAGCAGGTGCAAGTATTTGCCCGCTTCACCTGCCAGTTGTGCAAATTCCTGCTGGTTTATTTTTTCGAGTGGTACGCTGTCCATTTTACCCCGTAACTGTGCATACCGTTTTGCCTGATCATTCCGGTAACCGATAATGATATTGATGATTACGGTGTCTGCGGCAAGATCTTTGCGTAACATGGCAGCATAGTCTTTGGCCCTTTGGTGCTCTACATAATGCTCCCGCTGGTTCTCTACCAGGAAACCGGCACTCACTGCCAGGAACAACATAAAAAATTCAAATAAATAATCTTTCCATTTTTTCTTATGGTGTATATGGGGTTGGTGATGCACTTCCATGTCGGTGGTTGGAGTTTGGGTGAAAGCAATAGATGTTTCCTGTTCCGGTTCAGGAACAGCATTTGCGGCACCCTGTGACAAATTTTCTTCATTTGCCGGCTCAGAACCAGGTGCCGCAGGTATGTCTTTATCTTCGTCCATGCTATATCGTATGTTTAATGGTCTGCCAGGTTTGTAAAGGCTATTCGCCGGGATGGTATGTTTTTTCCGCGTGTTTCACTACATCTTCTTTATAAAACAACACATCTTTAAACTGTCCTTTTGCATACATTTCCAGCTGGTCATTGAAATGAGGCGAGTGCGGGTCACCGCTTTGGCCGCCGGCCAGCAGTGATTTGGCCTTAATTTTTTTACCAAATTCAACCGCGCAGATAAAACTATTGCCGTTTACGCCATACCGTTTTTTTGTGTCGGGGTAATAACGCGCAGTGTACGAAGGCAGCATCCCCCATTGTGAAGAAGCAAAGGCAACCGGGATGCTGGGCTGGTTATCATCGTATTTCTGATCAATGTCTGATGATATCCGTTGAAAACGGTTAAGGCTTCCCCAGCTTATTTTCCAGTTTCCGAATGCAGCCTGCAGCCCGTTGATGGTTTCGTTTAAAGGCATTAAAAGATCGGAAGCGGTAGCTACTGCAATATATTGCGCGGTAATTTTTACAGGGTCCTGTATGGCATACCTGTTGCCGTCCGTCTTTTTATTGGCAATGCGCATCACCCGCTGGCCCCATTCTATCGCAAGTGTAGTGGCCACAGAATTTTCCCCGCAGCGAAGATCCCAGTTTTTGAGAATGGTAACGGGTTCCAGTAAACGCATATACAGCGTGTCTGTTTTTGGTATTTTATTTTCAAATGCGTCTACCAATGCTGGCACCAGTTTTTCAAATGCAGACAGGTAAGTATCATAACCCGCCGCAATTACTTTATCGAGGGTATAGGCTTTTTCTTTTGGCAGCACCCTGACTGCATTGATACCCCTGAAATTTTCGGCATCCGGTGCCATATAGGCTGGATAATTTTCTCTTGCCGGGCTATTGCTGCCGGCAACGGTAAACGGTGTGGAATTGCAATTTTGCAGCCAGCCGTTTGCAGGATTGTATACATGTACACTTTCATTAACCGGGTGCAGGCCTTTCCATTCGGTGGCTGATGTGCTTCCATCTACCGGCGCCGACCAATCGTATTTTGTATCTCTCACCGGTATGAAATTGCCATGCCAGTAAGCGATATTTCCTTCACCATCTGCATACACGGTATTGTTAGAGGTATTGGCCAGCAGGTCCATGGTTTTTTTATAATCAACAAAGCTGCTGGCCTTTGTACGCTGCCAGCTTTGAACCAGGCCGTTTACAGAACGGTTATTGGCTTTTACACTCAGCCAGGCGCCTTCGCGTTTTGCCATAATAGGACCATGTTGAGTAAACAGCGCGTTAACGGTAAGTTGTTTACCCGCTCCATACCGCAATTGAATCTTTTTTTCAATAACTGGTTTTTGCACATGGTTGTATTCATACATCAGCACATTCTTTTTCCGGATGATTTTTTCTGCGTATAAATCGGCAATATCTACTGCGCTTGAAGTATGCATCCAGCCACAATGTTCATTGAAACCCTGGTATACAAAAAACTGTCCCCAGGTTACCGCACCATATACATTCAATCCTTCTTCGCTGGCAACCTGTACTTCGGGTCTGAAATAAAAGGTTACATGCGGGTTGATATACAGGATAGCGTTGTGCGATGCCGTTACAGAAGGTGAAAACGCAAAACCGTTTGAACCGGTTGGGTCTTCTTCTGTTTTTTTTATGGATACTGTTTCATTGCCCCCCGTATAAAAATTTTTCAGTTCCGCTTCATCTATACCAGCGGTATTGATGGCGCCGATGCTGCCATCGGTCCAAAGCAGCGGGTACCAGGGCTGAAAACGCTGCAGCAGTGCAGGTTTCACCGAAGGGTTTTTATACAAATAATAATTAACGCCATCTGCAAAAGCATTCATCAGTTGTTGCAGCCAGGCCGGACTTTTCTTAAAATCTACTTTTGCAGCAGCCGAATCTATCACCAGTCGTATCAGCAGATCTTCATACAGCGCTGTTTCGCCTTTTACTTCTGCCATGCGGCCCAGCTTTTCAATATAATTCATCTCCACCCTTTTAAAATCATCTTCACATTGCGCATATAATAATCCAAATACGGCATCGGCATCTGTCTTACCATAGATATGCGGAATGCCCCAGTTATCGCGGATGATGGTCACCTGTTTGGATTGTGCTTCCCAACGTTTTATCTCCGCGGCGGTAAATGGTTGCGCCAGTAATTGAAATGGAAATACAAGGAGAAGGAATACTATTTTCATGAAATAAATTTAATGATTGCCGGGTAATGGAAGTAAAAAGTAAAAAGTTAAAAGTCAAAAACTTTTGAGAGGCTGGGAAAGTCAAAAATAAAATTAAGCGTACTACAACTACTCATCAAAGAAAGTCGGACGGGGATGTTAGACCGGTGCCTCGTCATTTTTTGCATTTTGACTTTTGCATTATACCATACAAACGCCCACAACACCCAACACATAACACCCAACACCCAACACATAACACATAACACATAACACAGCCCATTCAATACAATCCCACTTTACCTTGTACTGATTCAAACATTTTCTTTGAATCAAAACCAACCCCATTCTTAAAAACAATGGCAGTTTTACGGATGTTTTTTATATCTTTTTCAATATCGCCGTCTATCAGCACCAGGTCTGCTTTTTTTCCTGTCTCAATGGTGCCAATATCTTTTGTCCTTTCCAGGTAAACAGCGCCATTAAGGGTACAAATTTTTATTGCCTGCAGTGGTGTAAAACCTGCTTCCACCAACAATTCAATCTCGCGGTAATTACTGTAGCCCGCAATGGTTCTGCCAGCTCCGGTAGGGTCGGTTCCGGCCACCAGCAAACCGCCGGCGTCATAGAATTGTTTTTCCCAGGCCAGTTCTTTTTTGAAAAGTGCCAGGGAGGCAGAATCTTTATGTTGCATTTGTTGCCATTGAAGGGTCATTTTTTCTTTTATTACCGGCAGCAGTGCATCCAGGCCGCCGCCATGCACAATCTCCCGGTCGGTATAAGGCTCAAACACCGGCAGTGTGGAAGTAATGGCTACTTTCTTATTTATCAGCAAGTCCATAAGTGCTTTCATCTGCGGACTGTTCACATCCAGCTCCGCCAGGGATTTTCGGCCGGAAGGCAATTCATTTTCTTTTTTGCCGGTCACAAAATCAGTGCTGGCCATAAAACCGTGTTCCAGGTTATCGATACCCAGCACGGCAGCTTCACTGTAAGTAATGGTGCCTATATGCCCGGTTACTTTTAAGCCACGCAGGTGTGCTTCCCGTACAACTGTGGCCAGGTCTTCTTTTGTTGCGTGCATATACATTTTAAAAGAGGTACATCCTTTGGCAGACCAGAATGCCACTGAGGCGGCTGCCTCTGCGGTATCTTTTATTATATTGAGCGAAGGAATATCAAACCCCTTTCTTTCTATATACGGGGCGGTTACATCCATATCGGGCCCAGTTAGTTTGCCTTCGGTAATCATGCGTTTGATGGCCAGATCTGTCTGCGGTTCCACACTGCCGCCGGTACGCATGGTGGTAACACCCGCAGCCAGGTACAAACGCGGAAACGTAAACGGCATCTCTGAAATATTGAAGAATGCTTCCAGCGGACTGGTATAATACAGGTGTTCATGAAGCATCACCAAACCGGGGATAAGCGTTTTGCCTTTGCAATCTATAACGGTGGCACCGGGCGGTATGGTAATGTCTTTTGCATTGCCCAATGCGGCAATCCGGTCATTTTGAATCAATACCAACTGGTTGTCCTTTGCCGGACCGCCGGTACCGTCGATAATTTTTACACCGGTTAGTACGATGGTTCCTGCAGGTATTTTTATAAATGGCGTAACCTGCACACTGAATTGCTGGCCCTGAAGCCGCAACACTGCAAAAGCCATAATAACCATAAAAACAGTAAAGGCTTTCCTTGTCATAAAAAATTGTTTATTATTTAATTCACCGGCAACAGCTGAACCCGTTCTTTGCTGCAGAGGTGGATGGGCGGGTGCCAGGCAGAAATGAATATAAACCAAGTTAGCGAGAATTGATGCCGGTCTTACGGTGTTTTAAGTTGATTTTCAATGTTAACAAACGAAGAATGTGCTGCACCGGCCGGCACACTATTTTTAAACATCTGCCGTTAAGGTTTGTTACTTTTGCAGGCAGCCGTTCAACACGGGTTTTTTCAAAATTCAGTTTATTATGCAGTTATACTGTCCATCCCTTACCCAATATCAACGTCTGAAAACGCTGGAAGTAAAAATTGGCGACCTGTCACTGGGTAATTTTAATCCTATCCGAATTCAAACCATGACCACCACCGATACCATGGATACAATGGCCACGGTAGAACAATCCATCCGCTGTATTGAAGCAGGCGCCGAACTGGTAAGGATTACCGCTCCCAGTAAAAAAGAAGCAGAAAATTTACTCCATATAAAAAATGAACTGCGTAAAAGAGGATATACCACACCATTGGTAGCCGATATTCATTTTACGCCCAATGCCGCAGAGATTGCAGCGAGGATAGTGGAGAAAGTACGGGTAAACCCGGGTAATTATGTAGACAAAAAAAAGTTTGAACAGATAGATTATACCGATGCCGAATATGCAGAAGAAATTGACCGTATCCGCGAAAGGTTTACCCCGCTGGTAAAAATCTGCAGGGAATATGGTACCGCCATGCGCATTGGTACCAACCACGGTTCTTTAAGCGACCGCATTATGAGCCGCTATGGCGATACGGCCAACGGTATGGTGGAGAGCGCCATGGAATTTTTACGGATAGCCAGAAATGAAAGCTATCATAATATTGTGCTGAGCATGAAAAGCAGCAATCCACTGGTTATGGTACAGGCTTACCGGCTGTTGGTGCAAACCATGGACAAAGAATTTGGCGATTGCTATCCGCTGCACCTCGGTGTTACCGAAGCAGGCGATGGCGAAGACGGAAGAATTAAATCTGCCATTGGTATAGGTACATTGCTGGAAGATGGCATTGGTGATACCATACGCGTTTCACTGACCGAAGATCCCGAATTTGAAATTCCGGTTTGTAAAGACCTGGTAAAACGGTACAATCAGCGTGAAAAACAGGCGGACTCACAGCAAGCTATAGCCGCAGTTGAAAAAATACCTTATTCACCTTTTTCGTATGCGCGGCGTGAAAGTTATGAGATAGGCAATATTGGCAAAAAACATGTGCCGGTAGTTATTGCCGATTTTATGCAGGCAGCCACCATAGACCATAAAGACCTTGGGTCCATCGGCTATACATACAATGCATCTACGGATAAGTGGAATATCAGCGACGGCGCCGCCGATTATATGTATACCGGAAATAAACTACCGGGCTTCATGCTGCCGGGAACACTGAAAGTGATCTGTGATTATGAAGCATGGCTCTCAGCGCCCGATAAAAACGGAATTTTCCCTCTATACAACGGAGCTTCTTATCTTTTGCATAATGAAAGGTCTGGTGTGTTGAATTTTGTTTCAGTAGATGCCAATACAAAGGAAGCCAGTGAAATATTGCAGAAAATAAGAAAGGATGACACCGTGGTATTGTGTATCTGGTCTTCGCATACGCATACCATGCCTTCAGTTCGCCGGTATATGATGGAACTGATGAACCAGAATATTAAATGTCCGGTAATACTGGCAGTAGAAAGCCATGATGATAATATTGATGATCAGTTGATACACTTTTCTACCGAAGCAGGAGCTTTGTTTTTGGATGGCATGGGAGATGGTATCTGGCTGATGAATGATCCTGCTGCATTGGTAAATGCCAAAGTAAGCGGGCGCACTTACCTGGAGACAAAAAACAACCAGCAGTTTATCAATAACACAGCATTTTCTATTTTGCAGGCAACGCGTACACGCATTTCCAAAACGGAATACATCAGCTGTCCCAGCTGTGGCAGAACCTTGTTCGATTTGCAGGAAACCACCGCAAAAATCCGTGCCGTTACCCATCACCTCAAAGGGGTTAAGATTGCCATCATGGGTTGTATTGTAAACGGACCGGGAGAAATGGCAGATGCAGATTTCGGTTATGTAGGTAGCGGACCGGGAAAAATTACCCTGTACAAAGGAAAAGAAATTGTAAAAAGAAATGTAGACAGTGATATTGCCGTGGCCGAACTCATCAACCTGCTCCGCGAAAGCGAAGCCTGGATAGAACCGGAGATAGCTGTTAGTTATTAGCTGTTAGCTATTAGCGGGATATCTAAAGTACCTGCTTTCCCTTAACCGTACACCCTACACCTTTCACCTCCACAACAAAAAAGTATGGAATTCACGATAGCCGGGATAAACGAAAACGGACTGGAACAGACAGTATTGACCGATACCGCATCACAAACGCAGGTTATCATTTTACCGGCGCACGGTGCCATGTTGCATGCATTCAGCATTGCAACAAAAAACGGGCTTTATAATATTATTGATAATTACAAAGACGCCGCTGCTGTAGAAAAAGAACTGCCGGTAAGTTTTAAAAGCAGCAAGCTTTCTCCGTTTGCATGCCGCATACCAGGTGGCAAATATTTGTATGACGGCGAAATCTTTGAGCTCGAAAATAAGTTTATGGATGGAAGCGCCATACACGGGCTGCTGTATAATAAGCCATTTAAAAAAATGTCGCAGTTTGCCGATGAGCAAAAAGCAAGCGTGGCATTCAGATACCATTACAAAGAGGAAGATGATGGATACCCTTTTGATTACACCTGCGAAATAAGGTATACTTTATTACCCGGCAACACACTGCAGTTGCAGACAACCATCACCAACCTGGATGACCTGCCCATACCTATGTCTGACGGCTGGCATCCTTATTTTACGCTGGGCGGACAGGCAAATGAATGGCTGCTTTATTTTAATGCCCGTGCCATGCTTGAATTTGATGATAAGCTGGTGCCCACAGGGAAGCTGTTACCATACAATACATTTAACGAAGAAAAACCCCTTGCCGGCACCCGGCTCGACAATTGCTTTTTACTGAATGGTGATGAAAGCCATGCGGCCTGTACTTTGCGGAATGAAAAAACCGGGCTGCAGCTAAACCTGTTTCCAGACGCCAGTTATCCGTTTCTTCAAATCTATACACCCGATCACCGCCAAAGCATCGCCATAGAAAACCTCAGTGCGGCGCCGGATGCCTTTAACAATAAAATGGGCCTGCTCATGCTGCAGCCCAGGCACACCCATACTTTCACAGTACATTACCAGGTTAGTTGCCAATAATTTTTTTACCTTGCCTTAAAATAAATCCATGAAACATATACGCCTTCTCCTGCTGCTGTTGCTGCCGCTGGCATTATTTTCCTGTACAGACACCCGTGAAGAACTGGAGATTAAAAATAATGGAAGCGGTACGCTGGTAATGAAAAGTGATTTTAGCAAGGTGCTTGAAATAATGAAAGGATTTGCGGGTGAAAACGACCTGGCAAAAGACGGGCTAGATAAACCTTTTGATACCACAATGATGATGAAGGATTATATTGATACTGCCAAAGATGTTCCCGCCGATCAGAAAGAACTGCTGCGCAATGGTAAAGTACACCTGGTGATGAACGTGAAAGAAAGTACAGGTAAATTCGATATGAGTTTTCCTTTTACATCGTCCGATAAACTACAGCAATTGTATGCAAGTATGAACAATTCTTCGGGCGGCTTAAAAAATCTTTTCGGTGGTGTTGGAAAAAATCTGCCCAATAATAACACAGCAGAGCAGGGCCCCGATAAAAGCATGCCCCAGATAGCTTCTGTATATGATATTACCGTAAAAGATGGCTTTTACAGTCGCCAGGTAAATAAAACACGGTATGAAGAATTTACCAAAGCCATGAAGCTGGAAGAATTTAAACAGATGAGCGGTATGCTGGGGGCTATGGACTATACCTTTTCTGTAAAACTTCCGAGGGCTATAAAAAAAGTAAGCAATAGCAAGGTGATGCTCAGCAATGATAAGAAGACCGCCACACTGAAAACAGATTTAATGGAAACTTTTGAACATCCTGAATTGCTGGCAGTAGAAATAGAATATTAACCAATTTCATGAACAGCAAATATTGGGCATATTTGTTTTTTGCCTGTTTGCTGACGCAACTTGCAGCCATTGCATTTGACTGGTCCGGCACCCGTTTTATTACCAAACCCATTCTGATGGCCATACTATTTGTATGGTTTATGCAATCATCTCCCAAATTTCTCCCGCTCCGTAACCTGGTTGCAGCAGCTTTGCTTTTTTCGTGGGCCGGCGATTTATTTTTGTTAAGGGAAGACAGTGGATGGTTTATGGCAGGCCTTGGTAGTTTCCTGCTGGCACATGGAATGTACATCCTGTTTTTTATGCGGCTTCGCCGTAAACAAATACCGGCCGCTCCCTGGAATATTTACTGGGTTGCAATCGCTGTTTTATATGCAATAGCCCTGTATGTTTTTCTCTTTCCGCATGTTGGCAATTTAAAAATACCCGTAGGTATCTATGCCGTTTTTATAACCCTCATGCTGATCGCAGCGGCGCATGCCGTCAAACGCAGCAGGCAACCAGTGGCGGTTTTTTTTACAGGAGGTGCACTGCTTTTCGTTTTATCCGATTCATTACTGGCCATCAACAGATTTTACCGTGCCCTCCCTGCGGGCGATGCAGGCGTAATGCTTACTTATGGCATTGCGCAGTTTGCAATTATAAAAGGTTCTTTGCTGTATCTTGCCGCTGAAAATAACAGCAGCGCGGAAAACCGGGCGGTGAAAAAATAAGGCCGGACTATAAGGCTTAAAAAGACCGGCAGCGCATCAACCGAACAAATTTGGAAACAAAATGGTTCCATCTTTGTACAACAACCGGTGCATGAATTTCCAAATAACAGACGTATGATTCAAACAGATTTTTTAGTGGTGGGTTCCGGTATAGCCGGTTTAACATATGCCTTGAAAGTAGCGCAGCATTACCCCAACAGGAAAGTAACTGTAATTACTAAAACACGTACCGATGAAACCAATACAAAGTATGCACAGGGTGGTATTGCCGGGGTTTGGGACAATGAAAAAGATAGTTTCGACAAACACATTGAAGACACTTTAATAGCTGGCGATGGTTTATGCAATAAACAGGTGGTGGAAATTGTGGTGAAAGAGGGGGTTGACCGCATACATGAACTGATTGAATGGGGTGCACAGTTTGATAAAGATCCCGATGGCGACTATTCATTGGGCAAAGAAGGCGGCCACAGCGAGTACCGCATATTGCACCACAAAGATGTTACCGGTAGAGAAATGGAACGCGCACTGGTAGAAACAGTAGCCAGGCAAAAGAATATCGAAATTATAAAACATTGTTTTGTACTGGATATCTTAACACAACACCATCTCGGCTTCCTGGTAACCAAGGCCACGCCGGACATTACCTGTTACGGCGTGTATGCACTGAACCTGCAAAACAATCATATTGAAAAAATAGTAGCAAAAATTACCTTACTGGCCACGGGTGGTAACGGACAGATATACCGGACCACCACCAATCCTTCTATTGCAACGGGCGATGGGGTGGCCATGGTTTACCGCGCAAAGGGCAGGATTGAAAATATGGAGTTTATCCAGTTTCACCCCACGGCCCTGTATGAAGCCGGCGTGGGCGGACAGGCATTTTTAATTACCGAAGCGGTGCGGGGCGATGGCGGCATATTGCGTAATAAAAACGGGGATGCATTCATGGAGCGCTACGATCTGCGCAAAGACCTGGCCCCGCGGGATATTGTGGCCCGGGCAATAGACAGCGAAATGAAGATCAACGGTACCGAATATGTATACCTGGATTGCCGTCATATGGACAAGGAAAAATTCATACACCATTTCCCAAATATTTATGCAAAATGTTTGAGCATTGGTATAGATGTAACGCAACAGATGATACCGGTATCTCCGGCAGCCCATTATAGTTGCGGTGGAATTAAAACGGATGAATGGGGTAAAACATCCATACTGAACCTGTACGCAGCCGGTGAGTGTGCCAGCACCGGCTTGCACGGCGCCAACCGGCTTGCCAGCAACTCATTGCTGGAAGCCATGGTATTTGGTCATCGTTGTTATGAAGATGCCGTAAAAAAAATTGATTCCCTGGAATTTATCAATCACCTGCCAGACTGGAAGACGGATGGCACTACGCATCCCAAAGAAATGATCCTTATTACGCAAAGCCTCAAAGAACTGCAATTGCTGATGAGCGACTATGTAGGTATTGTGCGCACCAATGTACGTTTGCAGCGTGCCATGAAGCGGCTTGATTTGCTTTGGGAGGAAACCGAATCGCTGTATGCCGCTACCACCGTCTCGCCGCAACTTTGCGAATTAAGGAATATGATAACGGTGGCTTATGTGGTGGTAAAATGCGCCCAGCTCCGGCATGAAAGCCGCGGCCTGCATTTTAATACAGACTACCCGGCAAAAAGCGCAATGGTGCAAAACATAGTTTTATAAGGGGATGGTTGTGCTAAAATATAACCGTAACTTTGACGTTTTGAACGGTTGCAAACACATCGTCCTGCAATGTATTATGTACTCTATGGTTTTTTATTCCTGTTGTCTTTATTGCCGCTTCGGTTGCTATATATAATTGGGGATGGCATCTACGGCTTGTTATATTATATCCTTAAATACCGCCGCGATGTAGTTATGGACAACCTGGGCATTGCCTTTCCGGAAAAAACGGAAACGGAAAAAACAGCCATCGCCAAAGCTTTTTATCACAATTTTACAGATACATTTATTGAGGTCGTTAAAATGCTTTCAATGTCGGCTGCTGCCTCAAAAAAAAGGGTCACCGGCGATTACAGCGGTATAGAAGAAGCCATTAAAAGTGGAAAAAACGTTCAGCTGCATGCCATGCATAATTTTAACTGGGAACTGGTACAGTGGACGGTAGTAAGAAGCGTAGACATTAAATTCCTGGGAGTGTACATGCCCATCAGCAACAAACCATTGAATACATTCTTTTATAATTTGAGAAAGAAGTATGGAACTATTCTCATACCTGCCACAAAATTTAAGGCCAGTTTTGAGGAGCTGGCAGTAAAGCCTTATGCCCTGATGCTGGCGGCCGATCAGAACCCGGGTAATCTTAACAGTGTATACTGGCTGTCTTTTTTTAATAAGCCCACAGCATTTGTAGCAGGCCCTGAAAAAGGCGCGCGTTTAAAAGATACAGCTGTAGTGTTTGTAAATTTTTATAAAACCAAACGCGGCCATTACCATTTTACGTCTTCACTGGCTACAACAGATCCCAATTCGCTTCCGGAAGGAGAACTAACACAATTATTTGTCAGGTATGTGGAAGCCTGCATCCGTAAAAATCCGGGCAATTATTTATGGAGCCACCGGCGCTGGAAACATGCGTGGAAAGAAGCGTATGCACCGCAATGGGTATGCAGTGAACAACCGGCACCTCTTCCGGTTATTATATAAAGCAATTATTTTTTACTGGCAGATATTACAGGTAATCTTACCGGGTCATTTGTATTATTCCATTTTGTAGTTTTGTTTATTTTAATAAACAAGATCACAGAATCATTGTTGTTTTAATACAAGTTTACCCAATGTATTATATTGTTTTTGGCATACTATACCTTATTTCTTTATTGCCTTTGCCTGTATTATACCTGCTATCTTATTTTTTTTATTTTATTACATACTATGTGGCCGGTTACCGCAAAGAAGTGGTTTTTAAAAATATTGGCATTGCCTTCCCCGAAAAATCAGCAGCAGAAAGAAAGATCATTGCCCGCCGGTTTTATCTTCATTTCTGGGACAATTGGATAGAATCTTTAAAATTGCTGAGTATCTCCAAAAAAGCACTATGCAGGCGCGTTAGTGGCAATCTTACAGACCTGGAGAAGGTGTATGCATCTGGCAGGAGCTGTCATGTGTTGCTGGGTCACCAGTTTAACTGGGAGTGGGGCAATGCGTATGTAAAACTAAAAGGCGTTAGTATGCTTTGTGCGTATTCGCCTTTGAGCAACAAGATATTCGACCGGTTGCTGCTGCAGATACGCTGTCGTTTTGGATCCATTATGCTGCCATTTAATGATATGGGAAGGGCCATGCTGCCCTATCGCAACAAACAATATTTGCTGGCGCTGGTGGCTGATCAAAGTCCGCCCCTTCCCGCAAGAAGTTACTGGCTCGATTTTTTTGATACACCCACGGCATTTTTAAAGGGCCCGGAGCGTGGCGCCATACTGGGTAATATGCCGGTGGTGTTTGTGTCGCTCAGCAAACCAAGCCGCGGGCATTATCATCTTACTGCTACACTGCTCACAGACAATGCGGGTGACTTGCGGCCCGGCGAACTTACCAAACGGTATGCACAACAATTGCAGGATAGTATTAAGGAACAGCCTTCGCTTTATCTCTGGAGCCATAACCGCTGGAAACACAGGTGGAAGGAAATGTACAGTAAGATGTGGGTGGAAGAAAGGGTGGCGTAAAAATGTGTTAAGTGTTGTGTGTTGTGTGTTGTGTGATGCGTAAGATGTGATGTCTGATGTCTGATGTCTGATGTCTGATGTCTGATGTCTGATGTCTGATGTCTGATGTCTGATGTCTGATGTCTGATGTCTGATGTGTAAAAATTTATCTAATAAAGATACCAATAGCAGGCCAAAGAACTTAAAACTTATCACTTAAAACTTATCACAGAGACGGGGACCCAAGACCGGTTGGTCCTCATTTTTTAAATTTTAACTTTTGCATTTTGACTTTGTCAAGCAAAAGAACTTAAAACTTAACACACAACACACAACACATTAGTTCAGAACGCTGGTTTCTTTTGCTGTCTGAATATTTTTTTGTTCTTTAATTTTATCCCAGCCACCCATCACATTGTGCAGGTTGTGTATGCCCTGGCGTTTCAGTAATGAAGCGGCAATGATACTGCGGTAACCACCGGCGCAATGCACGTACAGGTTTTTAGTTTCATCGAGATCGGCCATTACGCCCGGGTCGGTCATATCATTGAGCGGAATGTTCAATGCGCCTTTTATATGTCCGTCGGCAAATTCTGTTTCGCGGCGCACATCTATTATTACCATTTTTTGATCGTGTGGTAAATCCATAGCCAGCTCATCGGCTTCTATTTCAACAATCATGTCAATTTTTTCACCGGCTTTCTGCCATGCGGCAAAACTGCCGTTCAGGTAACCCTCAACGCTGGAAAATCCAACGCGGGCCAGTCGAACTGCCGTCTCTTCTTCTTTGCCGGGTGCCGTTATCAGCAGTATGGTTTTATCGAATGGTAATAACATGCCGGCCCATTCGGCAAATCTTCCATCCAGGCCAATGCTGATGGCGCCTGGTATAAATCCATTGATAAATTCGGCAGAGTCCCTGGTGTCCAGGATAATTATGGACTCATCTTTTATTTTTTCTTTGAATGCGGCAACGCTGACCGGTTGAAGCGCTTTGCTGAGTAGTTTATCCAGGCTCTCATATCCTTCCCTGTTAATTTTTGCATTTACCGGAAAGTACTGGGGCGGTTCAGCAAGTCCATTAGTTACCACGCTCACAAAATCTTCTTTTGATTTTGCCTGCAGTGCATAGTTGGTTTGTTTTTCTTCGCCGATGGTACTGTAGGTATTTGGACCGAGGTTTTTACCACAATTGCTGCCGGGGCCGTGTGCGGGATATACCAGCACATCATCGGGCAACGAAATAATTTTTTGCTGAAGGCTGTCGTACAACATACCCGCCAGGTCGTGCATGGTTAGCGTGTTGCCTTCCTGCGCCAGGTCGGGACGGCCTACATCGCCCACAAAAAGCGTATCGCCGGTAAAAACCGCATGTGGTTTACCGTCTTCATCTTTTAGCAGATAGCAGGTAGACTCCAGCGTATGGCCGGGTGTATGCAATACTTCAATGGTTATTTTCCCCAGCCTGAATACCTGGCCGTCGGTTGCTACGGTTACCGGGTAACTGGTTTCGGTTTTTGGACCATAAATAATAGGTGCACCTGTCTTTGAACCCAGGTCTATATGACCGCTAACAAAGTCTGCGTGAAAATGTGTTTCAAAAATATATTTGATTTGGGCATTCCTTTCTTTTTCAAGGGCGGTGTACTCATCTGTGTCGCGCAATGGATCGATAACGGCCGCCTCGCCCTCACTTTCTATATAATAGGCCGCCTCGCTCAGGCAACCCGTGTACAGCTGTTTAATAAACATTCAGGATAATTTAAGCAAAAGTAATAAAAAACAAAAAAAGCGGCAACCTTCCGGAGCCGCTTAGCCTTTATCAATTTATATTTTAACTTATTATACCCAGCACCTGTTTATTCAACTGCGCCAGCCTGTCTGCATTGATTGAATAAGATATGTATTTACCATCTCTGAAAGTTTCCACAATTCCAGCCCTTCTTAATATGGCAAGATGCTGAGAAGCAACTGATTGTTCAAGTCTCAATTGTACATAGATTTCTGTTACCGTCATGCGCTGATGGTCTTCCAGCAGGCGCATTATCTGTTGCCGGAGTTTATGATTAATAGCTCTCAGGGTTACTGCAGCTTTCTTTACCTGTAAAAAGTCAATTTTTATGGGTTCTCCTTCCTGCTGCCGTACAATTAAATGGTTGACAGATGTGTTCATGGCTAATAGTGGTTTTTGCATTTGCAAAGTATTCTTCTCAAGATTTTCAGCGGCAATAAGCATATTATCAATTTTTAAGGTTATAACCAGTTATCAACCCGTTAATTTTCTTGGCGCGTAAAAATCTTTGAGATAAATGGGTTCAGTATAAGCCAGGTCTGAAAAAGCCTGCCGCCTGAATTCATTGTTTGATAAATACGCAACGTGCTGAGCAGTGTAAAAAGAATCGATAAATCTTGCATTGTCATTCCGCACAAGTTCTTTCCATTTACTGCTGCCATCTCCAAAAAAAATAATCTCATGTTTGTTCAGCCATTCCGAAAATGAATGCTCTTCCAATATCATGGCGCAGGGTGCAATCAATTCGTTCAGCTTCGAATCATACAAGGCTGTAAAAACTTCCATTCGCCTTGCATCGAGCATTGGGCTTAATAATTGAGATGGCGAAATTTCTTCATTGGTTGCATGTGCCATAGTCTTCAAAGTATTCAATGTGATTAATGGAAGATTTAATGCATAACAAAAGCCTTTTGCGGTTGACATGCCTACGCGTAATCCCGTATAAGATCCAGGTCCGGCAACAATGGCAACCGCATCCAGATTCTGCAGCCGGTAACCTTGCGTGTTGGTTTGCATCATATCATCAATGGCGGTATGAATCCATGCAGCATGATCTGTTGACTGCCCGTTAACCCGCTCCTGTAGCAGGTTTCCGTTGAGCGCCAATGAAACGCTGGCTTTCGTTGTGGCAGTATCGATATTTAAAATCAGTGGCATATTTTTTTTATCCTGGTTTATTGTTCTATCAAAATTTAATTTATGATCTGTAACATTGCGTAAGAATTTTTTACTAGAAAAAAATATTTTTGAATTCATTATTTTTTTTTCGGAAAAGATTTTTTCAATATTGTAATATGTTTTTTTATTGATAATAATACGTAGTTATTAAATACTAGCTTTTAATCTCTGCTTGCAACAATGTTGAAACTTCATATAAATTATTTTCTCTACATAACTGTAACAATAATCCATGGATGTTTTTTATTCCAATTTTATCAGCCCATTCAAATGGACCGTAAGGATAATGGGTGCCCAGTTTCATAGCCGTATCAATGGCTTCCCTGGTACTCACTTTATCTGCAGCCGTGAAAAAAGCTTCATTGATAATGCTGGCTATTATCCGTGCACTTATCATACCCGTTATATCCGGTACTATCTGGTATTGCCACCCTAACTGCTTAAAAATTTGATGTGCTAGTTCTTGTTGTCCCGGTAAAGCTGCTACTTCTATCATATCCCTTTCCAAAAATGTAGGCCAGGCATTGATGCGTATAAATGGCTGATCAATGCTTTTGAGTGTATCGGTTACCGCGTTTATCAGAACCGGGCGAGGTAAGAACTGTTTTAACAAAGAAACTCTTTCGCTGGTATTTTCAAATAGTAAATCAAAAACAATATAAGTATCTAAAGGCACATTCCGGGGTTCTTTAACAAAGCAAACGTTTGCGCTATTTATGATTTTCTTTGAAAGAAACTCCTCCTGTAACGCCTCAGTGGTGATAACCGCCAGCTTCATGAATGCTTTTTTTTAACAAAGGAACCTTATTTCGGGCAAATACCCGGAGCCTTAAATTTTATATACATTTGGACATGGAAAAAATAATTATCAATACCAGCAGCGCCCCTGCGCCCATTGGCCCTTATAACCAGGCAATACAATTTGGAAACATGCTTTTTATCTCGGGCCAGGTGGCCATTAACCCCGCAACCGGCAATATTGATGCAACCGATATCATCGGCGAAACGCACCAGGTAATGCATAATCTGAAAGCAATACTCACCGAAGCGGGAATGGATTTTGGCCATATATTAAAAACAACTATTTTCTTAAGCGATATGGGTCTGTTTGCAACTGTTAATGAAGTATACGGCAAATACTTTTCCGGCAATTTTCCCGCCCGCGAAACAGTAGCGGTGAAAGGTCTCCCGAAAAATGTAAATGTAGAAATCAGCATGATAGCGGGTAAATAAACAGGCGGTTCTAACCCCTCCGTCCCTTGCCGCTATACGGCTGGCCATCAACTGATAACCTTTAGCATTTTTCCCACTTTTGTAAATGCAGCAATGGCAGCATCTAAATGATGCTGTTGATGCGCCGCACTCAACTGCACGCGTATGCGGGCCTGTCCTTTTGCTACCACCGGGAAAAAAAACCCAATTACATAAATGCCCTCTTCCAGCAGGGCGGCAGCAAAGTTTTGTGCCACCACTGCATCGTATAGCATGATGGGCACAATAGGATGGTCGCCCGGTTTAATATCAAAACCCGCCACTGTCATTTGCTGGCGGAAATAGGTAGTATTGTGTTCCAGCGCATCCCTTAAAGCCGTTGTTTCGCTGAGCATATCCAGCACAGCAATGGAAGCTCCGGCAATAGATGGCGCCAGGGTATTGGAAAACAAATAAGGCCTGGAGCGCTGCCTCAGTATCTCAATAATTGCTGCATTGCCACTGGTAAACCCGCCGCTGGCGCCGCCCAAAGCCTTACCCAATGTGCCCGTTATTATATCTATCCGGCCCATTACACCCCGGTATTCATGCGTGCCCCGGCCGTTCTTGCCCAAAAATCCGCTGGAATGGCATTCATCAATCATCACGATGGCATCGTAAGTATCAGCCAGGTCACAGATTTTATCGAGTTGGGCAATGGTGCCATCCATACTGAAAGACCCATCCGTTACAATTATCCGGCTCCTGCAAACGGCGCTTTCTTTCAGTTTGTTTTCAAGGTCCTGCATATTGTTGTGTTCATACCTGAAGCGCTGCGCCTTGCATAGGCGAACCCCGTCAATAATTGAAGCATGGTTCAGCGCATCGCTGATAATGGCATCCTGTTCATTAAAAAGCGGCTCAAATACACCGCCATTTGCGTCAAAAGCTGCTGCATATAAAATGGTATCCTCTGTGCCCAGGAAACGCGCAATCTTCTGTTCCAGTTCTTTGTGAATGTCCTGTGTGCCGCAAATAAAACGTACGCTGCTCATGCCATAGCCATGGGTATCGATGGCCTTATGGGCAGCTTCTATCACCTTTGGATGCGCCGAAAGCCCGAGGTAATTATTGGCACAGAAGTTCAGGACCGTTTTTCCGTTTACCACTATTTCAGGCCCCTGTTCACTGGTAATGACACGTTCTGTCTTAAACAATCCGGCATCCCTGATGTCTGCTACTTCGCTGGTGATTCGTTGTACAAAAGCCTGGTTCATTAAATGGTATTTAGAACTGCAAAAATAAAGGAAACAAACAGTTGATAGTAAACAGCTGCCTGGGTATCGTGCTTTACCGGTGATTTTGGGTGTTTTGTCAGGCAAAACACGCATTTCGTACAATTTGACTACCGCCTGTAACATTTTGCTGATACCTTCGTCTTATCATTTTAAATAGTGGATTATGAAAGCCAAAACCTTTATCAGCCTTATGCTTGTTTTGATGGTAGTTATCGGGAGTTTATTTGCATTTGCCGCACCCGCACAAAGGGAAATTCAGAAGAATGCCTGCCCCGCAGGTACCGTTGCGTCGCCCGACCCCCAGGTGCAAGCTGGCGATGGCATGATCTGGCAGTCCGTTTCGAGGCACCTGCTGAGTGTAGTACAATAATTACACGCTATATATATATCAATTATCCAGGCCCTGCCCTTACCGGCGGGGCTTTTTTTTAAAAAAACCCGCTTGTTTGTAACTTCCGTTACCGGATGTTCGTATTACAGAAAATGAGGCGGCTGGCCGATTGCCCATTGTGCGCTGCATTTTTCCTGCTGTTTACAACAAATGCATCAAAATGCACCATCAGAAACCAGCAGCGGACAAAACAGGGTAATCGGATTTGAGAAAATATATTGATAACCTATTAACTGGAGATTAGACCGGAACTGTTTTATGACTGAGAAAGATTACAATGAATGTGTGCGCCATTATGCGGATAACGTGTATCGTTTTATCCTGAAAAACCTGCGTCACGAAGAAGATGCCAGGGACGTGGTGCAGACGGCTTTTGAAAAACTCTGGGTGAACAGAGAGGGGGTAGATGCACAAAAAAGCAAATCTTATTTGTTTACCGTGGCTTACCACCAGATGATAGATCATATAAGAAAAGTAAAAAAGATCCATCTCAGAGAATCATTCAGTGAAGAAACCCGGATAACCAACAAACCCGCCAACAACCTTAAAAAGGTGCTGGAGCAAGCCCTGGATACTTTGAGCGAGACGCAGCGAAGCCTTGTTTTATTGAAAGATTATGAAGGATACAGTTATGAAGAGATAGGTATCATTACCGGTTTGAATGAAAGCCAGGTTAAAGTGTATTTATACCGTGCAAGAATACAATTAAAGAATTATTTGGTGAGCCCCGAAAATGTGCTGTAAGTATTAAATAAACAACATGAACATTACCAGAGATAATTACGAAGAATTTTTCATGCTGTATGCAGACAATGAACTATCTGCCGCAGAAAGGAAAGAAGTGGAAGCATTTGTTGCCGCCAACCCCGGCATGCACGATGAGCTGGCACTGTTTCAGCAATTTAAACTGAACCCCGATGAAGCGGTTGTGTATGCCGGTAAGGAATTATTGATGAAGTCAGAAGCGGGTGAAACGATATCGCTGGCCAATTATGAAACTTTTTTTGTTTTATATGCCGATGATGAACTGGCCAATCATGAAAAAGCTGCCGTGGAAGATTTTGTATACCACCATCCGCAGTTGCAATCATCTTTTGAATTGATGCAGCAGGTAAAGCTAAGCCCTGATACCAGTATCGCCTTTGAAAATAAAGAAAGCCTGTACCGTAAAGAAAAAGATGACCGGGTAATCCCATTCAGGTGGTGGAGGATGGCTGCAGCAGCCATCATACTGGTAGCAGCGGGTATATTCTGGTTGTATCAGTCCAAAACAAACGTTCCAAAAGAAGAGTTTGTTAAAACAAACCCACCTGTAACTATTCCGCAGCCGCCAACGTTACATAATAAAGAGGTTAAAACAGGCAATGATACCACCGGCAACCGGCCTGCTGAAAAAGAGAACCTGGCAAAAACGGATCCTGTAAATAACAATCAGCAGGTACAGCATACACCGGCTGGTGAAAAAGCGGAGACAGCAGTTCGGGAGCAACGCAAAACAGGTTCTGAAAATAAGAACAAAGAAATGCCGGCGCCGCCAGTGAACGAAGAGATGGTGGCAAGAAATACGGATAACAAAAATGAGGGGAATAAATTAACAGGCATCAGTATTTCCTCAATAAAAAATGAATCAGCAAAGCAGGCTGCGATCAATACGGATATAGCTGCTGCAGCAAGCAAGTCAGTAAACGATCACCAGCTTACTTATCTGGATACCGATGAAAAAAGTAACAATATGGCAGAACAGGCGGTAGCTGTTGACAATGATCAGCTGGAAGTACTCAACACTTCCGTTAATACCAAAAACTCACTCCGGGGTTTGTTCAGGAAGGCATCTCGCCTGATTGCTAAAAAAACCAATTCCGGTGAAGAAGACAGCAAACATAAAAGCATTCTTATAGGCGGTTTTGAAATTGCTGTACGTTAAACCTTATTTTAAAAAAGCAAAATATTTTTATGCGCAAATTGTATGTATTACTGGCAGGATTATGTATGGGCGTAACCGCAATGGCACAAACAGACACAACCGGTAACCAGGAAAAAAAACCAGATACCATTCGTATCGGCAGCCTCATCATAGTTAAGAAAAGCGACGGGCATTATGAAAACAGGGACGGCTCGGTAAGCGTGCACAGACAAAAGCAACCCAGGCAAAACGTTAGCACCAACTGGGTAATCATTGATCTTGGTTTTGCCAATTTCACTGATAAAACCAATTATGGAAGCGCCATAACATCGGGTGTGGTAGCTCCGGGTATCGGCAAAGAAAATTTTAACCTTCGCAATGGTAAATCGATAGATGTAAATATCTGGCTGTTTATGCAGCGGCTCAATATCATTAAGCATGTGGTAAATCTTAAATACGGTATTGGTATAGAACTGAACAACTACCGTTTTGAAGATCCGCTGTTCTACGATAAGACAGCCAATATCTTCACACGGGATCTCATACGCCATTATAAGAAGAATAAACTGGCAGCGGACTATGTAACCGTGCCGCTGATGCTGAATTTTAATTTCACGCCGTCCAATGATTACAACCGGTCATTTGGGTTTAGTGCAGGCGTGAGCGCAGGTTACCTGTATTCCTCAAGGCAAAAAATGATAACCAATGAAGACGGCAAGCAAAAAACACACGATGATTTTTACCTGCGCCCGTTTAAAATAAGTTATGTGGCAGAACTGCAGCTGGGCCCGGCAAAATTATACGGTTCCCTGGCTACCCAGAGCATGTATGAAAAAGGATTGGATCAAACACCTTATAATATCGGTCTCCGTTTCAGCAACTGGTAATATTTATAACACTCCTGTACAACCGGCATTTAACAATGCCGGTTTTTTTATACCCGCCATCCGATGTACTGCTAAAACAATGAAATTGTCAAGTCTTTAATCTTTATCGCAGCGTGATTGTTAACCCTTTCTTAATAAGACAGTTAGCCAATGAAATCTTAAAACTTTTCCACCTTAAAAATATACCCGGGCTCCGGACGTTTAATAGCATAAAATTTGCATTGAATTCATGTTTAGTTTTTTACACTTTCCATCATTTTTTATTTTTCAGTCTTGTAAAAAATACCAGCCATGAAAAGAGTATTTATTGCAATCACCGTTTTGGTTGCAATTGCCCTGTTCGCTTTTTCACGCCATGAAAGTAAAAGACTTGTAAAACACCGGTTTTTTAATGACGGATTATCCGGCAAACCCTATATTATCATTGATAAATCTGATTATGAACTAAAGGTGTACGACGACGATGGCTGGTACGCCACCTACCCGGTTGTCTTTGGCAGTAAAAGCCTGGGGGATAAAATGATAGAAGGCGACCGTAAAACACCGGAAGGCGTTTACAGGATAGCCTCTAAGCGGCCGCATGAAAAATGGGATAAGATGATGCTGATAGATTACCCTACCCGCGCCGACTATGAAAAATTTAACCAACGCAAAGCCCAGGGGCTGGTTCCCAAAAATGCAAAAATAGGCGGAGGCATTGGCATACACGGAACCTGGCAGCGCGATGATATGGTGGTAGACTTTTTTCAGAACTGGACCAATGGTTGCATCTCCCTGAAAAACGAAGAAGTAGACGAACTCTATAATATAATACCTGTAGGGACGCCCGTTACCATACAGCGCTAGAATTGTTTTAAATCAACTAATACCAAATATTAAATTAGGGCTTAAGGCACAACGCCCTGCGTTGATTATCTTTAAGATGTTACACCTGTCGTAACACTTTTATGCTTTATTCCTTTGCAAAAATTTTGATGACCACAGGGTTGCGTTTTTTCTACCGGCATATTTATGTTACCGGATTTGAAAATATTCCGCCCTCAGGACCTGTTATCATCGTTGCCAATCACAATTCATCTTTAATGGATGCTGCATTGCTGGGGATACTTTTAAAAAGACGGGCCTGGTTTTTTGCCCGGGGTGATGTATTTGTAAACAAAGCCATTCAAACTTTTCTCTGGTGGATGCACATGATGCCGGTACACAGCCACCAGGGAGGCAGGAATACTTTAAAGGCGAATAAAAATAGTTTTACAGCCGGCCGGCAAATACTCTTAAAAGGCGGAATCATCGTTTTTTTCCCCGAAAGCTTTAGTCATACACAACACCAGTTATTACCTTTTCGCAAAGGCGTATTCAGGCTGGCATTTGATACGGCGGAGGCCGGTAATTTTTCAATTGATATTCCGGTTGTTCCCATTGGTATTACTTATGATCATCCTGTTGCCGGCAGAACTTCTGTGACCGTTCATGCAGGAAAACCCCTGCTGTTGTCTGATTATATAAGTGAATACAAAAAAAATACGCCGGCTGCGCTTTTACATATTTGCAAAGACGCCCACCAGGCCAACGCCCGCCTGGTGCTGCATATAGCAGATTACAAACGCCTGGAAACCGCCGGACAATATTTAACCATTTGCAGGAACGATCACCCTCCGGCAACACCCGCCTGGAAGATAGCTTCTATCGGTAAGCTGGAGCGCGAACAGGCCATCTGCCAGGCAATAAATAATACCGGCCCCGCGGCATTTGAATCCAAACAACCGCAGGCCGCCAACTATTTTAATGAGCTGTCTGCAGAGGGCCTGCATGATAAAACCATAAGCGGTCATTTCTCTTTTCCAACCTGGAAAAAGATCTTGTTATTGCCGGGTTTTCCTTTCTACCTGCTGGGTTTGTTGCTGAACGGACTGCCTGTATTGGTGGCACGCCTGATAGTAAACAAAACAGTTTACCGCAAAGATTTTTACAGCTGGATTTTTGTGGCTTGTTATTCTTTTAAATATTTTTTCTGGCTGGTGGCCTTACTGGCAATAACGTTTTTTTTATGGGGATGGCCATTCGCAGTTGGTTTACTGACCGTCATGACCACTAGCGGCGTGTTTGCCTATGTATACAAGGACTGGCTGGCCGACTGGCGCCAGCAAAGGAAACGGCAATCGCTGGGTAACGCCCGCCTGAGCGAACTAACGGCCATGCGAAGTGGTATTTATCCCGCCGCTGATTTATAGTTTTCCTTTTTTGATTTCATCTACTACGCCGGGATCCAGCAGGGTAGAAGTATCTCCCAGGTTTTCCAGCTGCCCTTCGGCCACTTTTCTGAGCAGACGCCTCATTATTTTACCGCTTCTTGTTTTGGGCAAACCATTTACAAACTGAATTTTGTCTGGCTTGGCTATAGCGCCAATAATGCGGCTAACAGTAGCCGTTATGTTTTTCCTGGTCAGAGCCTCATCGTTGCCTGTTCCCTGGTAAATAACATATGCATAGATTCCCTGGCCTTTGATATCATGCGGGTAACCTACTACCGCGCTTTCCACAACACCTGCATGCATATTGATGGCATTTTCTACTTCGGCAGTGCCAATGCGGTGCCCGCTTACGTTCAGTACATCATCTACCCGCCCGGTAATGCGGTAATTGCCACTGGCGTCTTTTAAAGCGCCATCGCCGGTGAAATATAAGTTTTCGTAAGTGGCGAAATAATTGGTGCGGCAACGCTCATGATCACCATAAGTAGTTCGTAAAATACCGGGCCAGGGTGCTTTTATACAAAGATTACCTTTGAACAGGCCATCTTCATCGGGCTGTGTAACTTCTTTGCCATTTTCATCTACCAGTAATGGTTGAACGCCGGGCATGGGCAGTGTGGCCCAGGATGGTTTGGAAGGCGTAATGCCTGCCAGGTTGGAGATCAGTACTCCGGAAGTTTCCGTTTGCCACCAGGTATCTACAATAGGTGAACGTTTTTTCCCGATGTTTTCATCGTACCAGTGCCAGGCCTCTTCATTAATGGGTTCACCAACGGTACCCAATACTTGTAATGAAGAAAGATCCTTGCCCTGTACCGGGCCGGTACCAAAACCCATCAGGCTCCTGATAGCAGTGGGCGCTGTATAAAGAATGTTCACCTTGTATTTTTCTACAATATCCCAGAACCTGCCCGCATCGGGCCATGTAGGGATGCCTTCAAACATCAGTGAAGTGGCGCCCGCGCTCAGCGGCCCGTACAGGATATAAGAATGACCCGTTATCCATCCAATATCTGCGGTGCAAAAATGTACCTGGCCGGGTTTGTATTGAAATACATTTACAAAAGTATAGTTGGTCCAGACCATATAACCGCCGCAGGTATGCACAACACCCTTCGGTTTACCGGTACTACCCGATGTATACAGAATAAACAGGGGATCTTCTGCATCCATGATTTCTGCATCGCCGGTTCCCGTTCCTTCTGTGTCGCCAGCCGGTGTGGGCGCTGTCAGCGGCATAGATTCGGTAACAATGCGCATTTCATCTTCCCACCATACATCCCGTCCTTTTATCATACTTACCGGGGTGCGGGTGCGGGTATATACAATTACTTTTTTTACTGTTTTATTGCCGATAAGGGCATCATCAATCACACTTTTCAACGGAATGTCTTTTGCGCCACGGTAAGCACCATCGCAGGTAACAATAAATGCTGCTTTGGCATCTTCCAGCCGGTCTGCGATGCTTTGTGCGGAAAATCCACCAAAGATGACGCTGTGAATGGCGCCAATACGGGCGCATGCCAGTACCGCATAGGCCAGTTCCGGAATCATACCCATATAGATACAAACCCGATCGCCCTTTTGTACACCATTGTTTTTCAAAACCTGCGCAAACTGGCAAACACGTTTGTGCAGCCGCGCATAGGTTACAATTCTCGGTTTCTCATCGGGGTTATTAGACTCCCAGATAATGGCCGGTTTATCGCTCATTGCCGGTAAATGCCTGTCCAGGCAATTTTCGGTGATGTTTAATTTGCCACCAGCAAACCATTCCACCTTTGGTTCTTTAAAATTCCAGTTCAGCACTTTGTCCCATTTCTTTCTCCAGTAGAAATTATCAGCGATGGCCGACCAGAATCCTTCCGGGTCTTCGACACTTTTTTTATAGTCGGCTTTATATTGTTCAAATGAGGAAATCTGGTATGGGTAATCCATGGCAAATGGTTGAAAATTAAATTACTATTAACTTATTTTTTAAATACAGCGCATGAAGATACACACTGCGAAAATAAAAGGACTGCGTTTGTTAAAAAAAATAAAATGGTTTGATTCCTTAGGGCTTTGAATTACTTTTGCAGCAGGAATGTTATCAAAGTTATACATATTATTAAGAGGCGCTTCCGCATTGATTATGATTGCGGCGCTGGCTTTTTTAACCACTGCAAATTTTTGGGCATATGGTATAAAAAAAGAAAAACAATCCAGCAGCGCCGTTTCCAACCCGGTAGAAGAAGAGTCAGGTTCAAATACTTCTGTTCCCAATCCGGTAGAAGAAAAGAGTTCCAATGGATTACAAAATCTTTCCGAATACCTGCATAGTAACCACCATGTGCTGGAACATCCCGTAGCTATTCATTTTTTTGGCAACCGCCACGATATCATTAACTACCCGGTTCATTATTGCGATCTTGTCATTCCTCCTCCCAAACAGGTCGCCTGATTATCTCCTTTATTTATTGACGATTGCATTGCCTGTTCTATCAGGTACTGTATTTACCATTGCTGCACGTTTATTGCCCGGCTATATATACACCGGTGCCTGATTTCCGTCTGAGGAACAATATGATATCGTTCATACTGGTTGGCTTTGACGGTTGTAGTAAACACAGCGATCCTTTTTAGCAGATTTATAAAAGTCTAAATATATTATTGTGAAAAAAGCAAAAAGTTATATTACCAGCCTGCCGGCAGATTTTACGGCGGCTGTAGTTGTTTTCCTGGTGGCGCTGCCTCTTTGCCTCGGCATTGCATTGGGCTCGGGCGCTCCATTGTTCTCAGGTATTATCGGCGGTATCGCCGGCGGGGTGGTCATCGGATTTTTGAGCGGTTCTCACCTGAGTGTAAGCGGACCCGCCGCCGGTTTAACAGCCATTGTTGCAGTAGCCATTGGCAAGCTGGGCGCGTTTGAGGCATTTTTATCCGCAGTAGTCATTTGCGGGGTGCTGCAAATTATATTCGGTTACCTGAAAGCCGGTGTGCTGGGCGATTACATTCCTTCCAGCGTAATCAAAGGCATGCTGGCGGCAATAGGACTCATTCTTATTCTGAAACAAATTCCGCATTTTGTAGGTTTTGAAGGCGACTTTCAGGGAGACGAAACCTTTGAGCAAAAAGACGGCAAGAATACTTTCTCTGAATTGTTTTACGCATTTAAAAATATATTACCCACCGCCATCATTATCGGCTTGTTTTCTTTATTCATACAGGTGCTGTGGGATAAAGTACTTATAAAAAAATGGCAGGTCTTTAAACTGATCCCATCACCGCTGGTGGTAGTGCTGGCAGGCGTAGCCATCAATGCTTTTTTAAAAACAAGCTATCCGGAGCTTGCATTGGGCGCCTCCCATCTTGTAAACATTCCGATAGCGCAAACATTTGCCGAGTTCACAACTTTTTTTTCATTCCCGGATTTTAGCTACCTGGCAGATTCCCGGGTATGGGTTACCGGTATAACGCTGGCCATTGTTGCCAGCCTGGAAACCCTGCTCAACATTGAAGCGGCAGACGAAGTAGATCCTTACAAACGCGTAACCCCCACTAACCGCGAACTGAAAGCGCAGGGTGCGGGAAATATTGTATCCGGACTGCTGGGTGGTTTGCCCCTTACTTCTGTTATTGTAAGAACATCGGCCAATGTAAACGCAGGTGCCAAAACAAAATCGGCCACTATCATTCATGGCATCTTCCTTTTTTTATGCGTTTCATTTATTCCCGGTCTGCTCAATCTCATTCCGTTTGCATCGCTGGCGGCCATCCTGATATACACAGGGTATAAGCTAACCAGAATTTCCATTTTCAGGGAGTTCTATGCAAAAGGCTGGGATAAGTTGCTGCCATTAATTGTAACCATCGTAGCCATACTGTTTACGGATCTGCTGATAGGTATCTTAATTGGATGCAGCGTGGGTCTTTTCCTCCTGCTGAGAAGCAATTTCAAATCTGCCATACTGGTAGTACGCGATGAAAATAAATTCCTGGTCAGGCTTCGCAAGGACGTGTCTTTTTTAAACAAACCGATAATAAAACGCAAACTGGAAGAGGTGCCTGAAGATGCGTATGTACTGATTGACGCCACCCGCGCCGATTTTATAGACAGGGATGTGGTGGAAGTAATTGAAGATTTTATGAAACATGCCCATTTAAAAGACATAAAAGTGGAATTGAAAAAAAATATTTTTAAAGAACACGGGTTCTCTGAACTGGTTCCTGTTTCTGTATTACCTAAAAAATAAATATTATGCAATCATTTGAAAGACTGTTGCTGGAAAATAAGGCCTGGGCCCATGAAGTGATGCTGGATGATCCTGATTTTTTTAAACGACTGGCAAAAACGCAAACGCCTGAATTTTTATGGATAGGCTGCAGCGATAGCCGCGTACCTGCCAACAAGATTACCGGTACCAATCCCGGCGAACTTTTTGTGCACCGCAATATTGCCAACCTGGTGGTGGAGAACGACCTCAATTTATTGAGCGTACTGGATTATGCCGTTACGCATCTCAAAGTAAAACACATCATTGTATGCGGACACTATGGTTGTGGTGGTATAAAAGCCGCTATGGGTAGTGAGAGTTATGGCATCCTCGACCAATGGCTGTTGAATATAAAAAAAACATATGCAGCACACCGTGATGAAATAAATGCCTTCCCAGATGGCGAGGAACGGGTAAACATGCTGGTGGAATGCAGTGTAAAACAGCAGGTAATCAATATTTCCAAAACGGAGACAATAAAAAATGCATGGTCCGGGGGCAACCTGCCGCAAATACACGGATGGGTATATGCATTAAATGACGGGTTGTTGAAAAAAGTGTACCGGGTTATAAAACCCGCTACTGGAGAAATGCTGGTACCGCCACCCATTGCCATACACGGATAACGCCTCTGGTAAAACATAGACTGGTGTAATGCCCGGCCGGTGAGCAAAATCGCTGCTGCACCGGCCGCAATTGGGCTGTTTTGCAAAAATTGAGTAATATGCAGACAGTAATGTATTATTTATGAAAGCGTATGAAAAGTTATTAATTGAAAATAAGGCCTGGGCTACGGAGAAGATCCTGGATGATCCTGAATATTTTAACAGGCTGGCACATCTGCAAACACCCGACTTTTTGTGGATAGGTTGCAGCGACAGCCGTGTACCGGCCAATGAAATTACCGGCACACAACCCGGAGAGATATTTGTACACCGTAATGTGGCGAATATGGTTGTCAATACCGATGTAAACCTGCTCAGTGTACTGGATTATGCGGTTAACCACCTGAAAGTAAAACATGTTATTGTTTGTGGCCACTATGGATGCGGCGGTATAAAAGCAGCCATTACCAACAACGATTTTAAACCGGTGTTGAACATGTGGCTTCGCAATATCAAAGATGTTTATCGCCTGCACCGAAAAGAACTGGATGCCATTGCAGATGAAAATACGCGTGTAGACTTGTTAACGGAACTGAATGTAAAAGAGCAGGTATTCAATCTGGCTAAGACATCCATCATTCAAAGAGCATGGAAACATGAACAACGGCCCGATTTGCACGGATGGGTATACGGCTTAAAAGATGGCATCATAAAACCTGTTTTTGAAATGGACTCGGGAACGCACATCGATGATATCTACGAATACGAAGATTTATAAAAATACCCCCCGTTCTTTGCGGAGGGTATTCTGAAAAAACATTCCGGCGATGTTTCGCTAGTGACTGCTGACAGCCATATTTTCCGGTTCTATAAAATTGATGGTCTCCACCGATATTTTTTTTGTTTTGGCATGTGTTTTATAATCATATACCAGTTCCACCACATCGTATGCCACGGATTTTGATTTACTGAAATCGATGATCACCTTTGAATTGGCTGGTATGGCATCCAGCGCACTAAGCACGCTGGCTTTATTAAAAAACGATACTTCTTCCGCCAGAACAAGATGGTGTACTTCTTTTCCTTCTTCAGTGGTAATCACATCTTTCATATGATGAGAATTGCGGAAGCTGTGCCGCAGTGTATAAAAAATACCGAAAAGTATGCCTACCGTGATGCCTTTTAACAAATCTGTTGCAAGTATGGCTACAATGGTGGCGATAAACGGAATAAACTGTTCCCAACCCTGTTTGTACATGGCTTTAAAAAGGGATGGTTTGGCTAATTTATATCCCACCATTATGAGTACCGCTGCGAGGCTTGCCAGCGGAATCATATTCAGCACGCTGGCAATGGTAATGGCACTCACCAATAAAAGGCAACCATGAATAATGGTTGACAATTTTGTTTTTCCGCCAAAAGAAATATTGGCAGAGCTTCTCACAATAACCTGGGTTATGGGCAGTCCGCCAATCATACCCGAAATAAAATTGCCCAGCCCCTGGGCTTTCAGTTCGCGGTTGGTAGGTGTAATTCTTTTTTCAGGATCAAGTTTATCCGTTGCTTCAACGCTCAGCAATGTTTCCAGGCTGCCAACAATTGCAATTACAAATGCTGTTTTGTATACATCAAAATTTTTAAGAGCAGAAAAATCAGGAAACGTAAACTGGCTGAAAAACGTTCCAATGTCTTTTGGAACCGGTAGCCTCACCACCTGGTCTTCCTGTAAACTAAACGGCAGTATGCCCTTTGTAAAAAGATAATTGAGCAGAATACCCAGCAATACCACCACAATGGGACCCTGGAGTAACTGGAACACACGGTGCTTTTTAGACAATACTTTATCCCATAGTATGAGTATCGCCAGCGATACAACGGCAATCAGCAACGCTCCGGGTGTAATAAATTCAAATGCCCTGGCAATACCGGAGAAAGTATTGCTTCCATCTGCCTGCATAAATTCATCGTCTCCTTCAATATCTTTATCCCAGCCAAGCGCATGCGGAATTTGTTTTAAAATAATGAGTAAACCAATGCCGGTAAGCATACCCTTTATCACCGATGAAGGAAAGAAATAACCTATAAAACCGGCTTTTGCAAACCCGAGTATAATCTGCAATATGCCGGCAATAACAACAGACAGTAAAAAAGTTTCAAATGAGCCATGAAAGGTGGTGGTAATGGCTGTTAGTACAATCACAGCCAGTCCGGCTGCGGGACCGCTAACACCCAGTGTGGACCCGCTGGCTATGCCCACTACAATGCCGCCGATAATACCAGCTATAATTCCTGAAAATAACGGAGCACCCGAAGCCAGCGCTACCCCCAGGCACAATGGAAGCGCAACAAAAAAAACCACGATACTGGCCGGTAAATCGTTTTTAATTTCTTTAAACATACATTTAGGTTTTACTACTTACTTAATTCTTTTATTGATAGATTTTTTTTAGAATTGCCCCGCTATAAAAAACCAGGCGATGAGACCATGCTGTCACGATGACCTGAAGGCAATCGGATGATAGGTCTTTTTATGCTGCCCCATAAAAATGCGTGCATACATTCTCATAACTGATAACTCTATAAAGACAAAGCACAAGGCAATAAAACCAACCAGTACGTACTGCTGACTGCCGATATGACTAAACAATACATCTATCCCAATGAAACTGGGCGTAATAGGAAAGCCCAGTACACCCAGGCACGAGAGCAGAAAGAGCAATGCTATCAGCGGTTGCTCATATACGTGACCATGGAAACCATTTAAGGCAATATCGTTACCGGTAGATTTTATTTTCTTCAGGCACCACCATCCTGTAAATGCGGAAACCACTCCACCGCAGAGGTAAAGGGCAGTGTGGCTAAGATCAGCATGCTGGTTCAGTGCAATGGCCAGTGCAATAAAAAACTGGCCCGCAAATATCATGAGCCAGGCTTTTATGGCATTGCCCCGTTCTGCAAACGCTGTTAATATCAGCACCAGTGCAAAAAATGCATAGACTACCGGCAAAACCGAATACATGCGGGATGGCAATAGCTCTTCCAGCACAAAAAAGACAATACCAGACAGGAAAGCAATGCCCATAAAAACCCCTGCTGCTTTGCTGTCTATAAATTTCATTTTTTGCCCTGCCCATTTGAAGGGTGCCCATAAAAATCGGTACATGGCAGTATCCATATTCCATTCTTTTATATTAAGCATGTATAAAGTGTACATGATCTTTTTGAACCGTGGCGCTTTTGAATGTTTGTTTGCCGGATCAAAATGATAAAACTGGTTATGTATTAAATAACTGAGTACGGAAGGCGAAACCAGTAGCTGATAGGTTCTTAGAAAGGCGTTACCTGCAAAATGTGCCAGTGCAAGCGTATGCAGACCCAGCGTTACCTCAATAAAAATTATGCCGATTTGTGCAATGGACGCATACGCAACCTGGGTTTTAACAGAAGACTGAACCCTGGCAATGCCCGATGCAATAAAAGCAGTGAGCAGGCCAATAGCAATGACTGCTGTTTTTACTATTAACATATCAGACCAGAACGGAAAGCTGCGCAATAAAATAAAAACACCCAGGTGCACCGACAATGAACCATAAAATATAGCGCTGGAGGTAGTGGGGCCTTCCATGGCCCTTGGCAGCCAGGAAGAAAATGGCAATTGCGCAGATTTGGCTGCGGCGGCAATCAATAAAAGAACCGCAATAAAGATCCCATACCCGTAATGTTCCGAAAGATGGCCTGCCACCAGTGCTGCGTCGTTTAGTTTTATAAATGTTATGTTTTCATGCCAGAAATGATGGCTCATCCACATGGCCAGTATCAGGCATATATCGCTGAGGCGGTAAATGGAAATTATTTTTAAACCGTTTTTTACAGGCAAATAGCGGTCCCGGTAAAAAGCTATGAGCAGAAAAGAACAAAGACCCAGTATCTCCCATCCAACAAACAATGTTTCAAAGTTGCCGGAGAAAATTATAATATTATAGCCCAGGTAAAAGAAAAGCAGGGTTATAAAAAACCGCTTGAAACCTTCTTCGCGGTGCATATAATAACGGCTGAAAATAGCAACCAGCAAACTGAGCACCCCGCCTACCAGCATAAACGCCATCGTAATTTTATCGAAATAAAAATCTATAAATATTTCAAAATCGGGTGTCTTAAATAACACGGCATGTTTGCTGTCCAGCACCGGGTGTTGATTGAATAGCCAGTACCCGGCAAAAATGAATGCGGCTGCCAGGTGAATACCAATGGTGATAAGCGCCGTACGCGCCAATAGCTGTTCGTTTTTGCGTGGAAGCAGCAGGCTTATAAAAAAGCCGGCGAAAGGAATAAGAACAAAAAATTGTAATAACTGCGCCATAAATAAAATCAGTTAATCAGGTAAACAGGTAAATTTTCTTTGGTAGCATCTGCAATCTGGTTGGTCTCCATTCCGGCTGCAGACTCCAGCAGTTGGTGTAAATCGTCAATTGCAGGTATTTCATTACCGTGCGGTTCATAAACTGTAAACACGCCTTTCTTAAAATAGAAAAATGCACGTGATACAGGATGAACAGCTACCAGGTGTACCCACTCATTGATAAACCATTCATACATTTCGGGTACAGACTGGATTGTTTTCAGCACCACTTCCGGAAAATGTTCTGCAATAATGAGCAAACGAACGGGATCATGTACCTCAATCATTTGAAGCGGCAGACCGGGCCTGAGATCGCCGTCGCTGCTATTGGAAACACCTATCAGCCCCATTACATTGTGCGGAAGTTTGGTTCCTGCGCCCAGTTTATGGTTGTCTACCCTCGAGAAATAGTATTCCAGGTTAATGCCGCCGCATACGGGCCCCAGTGGTTTCATGATACCGGTAAGCATTTTTCCTTCGGGGTCTGTTGTGTAATCGTACGAATTCATAAATGCACGCCGGTCGAGAAACAACCCTTTGGTTAAATTCCTGCTGCCAACAACGCATATAGTATTGGTGCCATGTCCCAACTCAGGGCGGGGTTCAAAAAGTGAAACTGATCTTTTCCGGATCGCTTCACGTACACTGGCCAGGCTCATGGTAGTGTCTATGGAAGCAAATCTTCTTGATCTTTCTTTGGCATTGAGGTTGAGCGCCGTTTCAAAAGAATGGCAATGCATGGTATGCAGTCTGGCGTTTCCGGGTAAAAGCGTATGTTCATCATAAAAGGAAATTTCATCACTGGCGGTATCATGCAAACCACCCACGAACTGGGTTTCCGGGGGAATGATAATATTTTTTTCCGCCAGCAATTTTCTTACTTCAGTGTGGTTGGCCATTGCAGCAAATACCCGTGCGTTTACAGAGCCGGGCCTTCCGCTGCAGGCGCCGCAGTCGTGTGCGCCGTGGTGCGGATTATTGGCGCTGCTGGAACCATGCGCTATCACATAAACAAGCGGTGCAAATTCTTTTATCAATCCAATACCCCTTAACAGTCCTTCAACCCTTATTGTCATTTCCGGTATTGTAAAACCCACCTGCAGATTATTTTCAATGTGCGCCGGGTTTTTATTTTCTATTATCAGCTCCACATCTTTGCCCATATGCCTGAATGCATTGGAGATGGCCGGGCTCATAGTTGGCCTGAATATATTCAGCATTAGCCGGAAGGCCGATAAAAAACCAAGGGTTAGCGTAGAAAAAAATCCACCCAGCAATGTATGCGCCAATGGCGTGTACAACAGTTCATGTTTTCTTTTTTCCTTTACATTGTACTCTTTGATCAAATATTTCGGTGTTACCGGCGCCGGGCAAAGTTTATCATAAAACTTTCCGTTTTCTGGCTGAAAATAAAATTCCACGCTAAAAAAACCAGGTGTTCCAAATGTCTCACAAGCTGTATCAACACTTTCTATATGCCTGCGCAATGAACACTCGCGTTCGTCAATGCAAAACAATGCCTGGAAACTTTTTTGCGTGGCAATAACCGATGGTTTTTTTGCGGCCTGGCCTATTCCTGCCAGTACTTCGTTGTAATAGGTCCATTCAAATGCGTCCTGCCAAAGCGCAAATACTTCATTTAATTCAGTAAAAGGCATATCGGCAAAAAGATGCACGGGTTTTGTGTTGACTTTGCCGGCAAGTGGTTGCCAGTTTTTACCCAACCGGTTGTCCAGTGCATCAATTTCCAGCAGCAGTTCAAACACAATCATGTCGTGCATGGTAATGCCGCGCCTGTCCATCAGTGATTGCGGTTGGCTTTCAACGGTAGATACCATGCCAGACCAGCCCTGGTGACTGAATTGCTGATCAAAAAGGTATTGCTCATAATACCGTTCATCGCCTACAATGATTTTCAGTAAGTCTTTGATGCCGGTATTTTCCTGTAACAAAAGGCTCTTTGCCCTGGGGGTTTTAAAGAAGCTGGCGTAACTGTTTTTTTCCAGCGAACGCACCGCTTCCAGGAAATGGGTATTGCCCGAAGGAAATTTCCAGAGGGCAATGCCCTGATCGAGGTAACTGCACAGGATCCTGAAAAGCAATGGTTGTACCAGTGTATCCAGATCCGTATGATAAACCGACTTCCAGTGCGACCTTAGCAATCCAATCCGTGGTGTACTGGCTTCCCGGTAGTTTTTGAAACGTAATTTTTCTTTCCATTCTTCGAGCTGTAGCGTACCTTTTTTACGGGTTATAATATCGTCGAGAACATGGGCACTGATTCGTCCATTTTTATACAACTGCCTGTATTCACTTAACTGTAACGTAACCTGGTAACCGAATATACCAGCGGCTTTAAATATGGCATCATAAAACAATAAATGCTGAAATGCATGCAGGGGGTTATGATGAATAAAATCTTTCAGCGGCGTTTGAGACGGTAAATAATGTTTTAACTGGTGCAGGGTTTCATGTTCATTAAAAATTGTGCCGGCGGTAGCATTGTTGTCGTGTACTAACTGAAACTCCGGGACGCTGTTATTTTTAATGGGCAAAGCGGCAGGCGACTTTTCCATAAATAAATTGTATTTACTGCAGCCGCATGGCAATGCAGGAATGAATAGATGCAACTGACCCATGGTCATTGCCTGACAAACAAAATGTTTGGATGATTAATGTTACCGGTGGCATGTGCAAACTGGTTGCTGCCGGCATATACATATGCCGTTCATTTTGAATTATGGTAACAAAGCAAATAGATTAGGCTGCATCCGGAGGGGGAAGGAGTATTTCAGGCGCATATTCGAAATATGGCTGCTCTTCAAAAATGTGAAACCGGTGGTTTAATACATCGCTGATGAAGTAATACTTGTAGCAGGAACTGATATTGTAGTCTTCTTTTTTGTCTTTTTTGGCAACGTCTTCTTTTTCTGATGCATCATTCTCATTGGAATCTTCCATATAATATGCAGCATCATTTCCCATAACAAGGTGTACAACGATGTTCTCGAGGAAAAAGCAGGAAGTTATTGCTAATATGATGAGGTGTTTTAGCATACTAAGATCAGGAACGTCAAATATACCCCATTCGGGTCTAATTTCTGTAAGGCCGGGCAGGTATTTACAGCATTACCAGTTAAACTTTTTTTTGGGTCTGTTGGCATTAGTTTAGTAGCTTTTGCCTTCTTAACCAACTACTTCTTAACCAACTATATGATAAATAGATTTGCTTTGCCGCTTTATTTTATTTTGTGCCTGGCACTATTAAACAGTTGTAAAAATGCACCCCGGCAACCAGCCGAAAACAATACTGCCACCGCTACAACGGATAGTTTGTGGGCTTTAGTGCCTTTTGTAAAAATAGACAGCGCCAACCCCGTATTGGGCCCGGGGACAGGGGTTTTTACAGACCCCATCCGCAAGCAGGTTGTAAAATGGGAAGAAAAAGATGTTTTTAATCCGGCTATTGCTGTAAGGGGCGATACACTTATCATGCTGTACCGGGCAGAAGACAGTGTGGGCAAATATGCGGGCACCTCAAGAATAGGACTGGCAAAAAGTACAGATGGCATACATTTTACCCGCATGGCAACGCCTGTATTTTTTCCGGACAATGATGCCCAGAAAAAATATGAGTGGGAGGGCGGTTGCGAAGACCCGCGCGTGATTGAAGACAGCGCCGGTGTTTATTATATGATGTACACGGCGTATGACGGAGATAAGGCAAGGCTGCTGGTGGCATCATCCAAAAATTTGTTACAATGGAAAAAACACGGACCTGCTTTTTTGAAAGCATACAATGGAAAATACCTGAACAAATGGTCTAAATCGGGTTCAGTGGTTTCTGTATACAAAAACGGCAAAATTACAGCGGTAAAAATCAATGGAAAATACTGGATGTACTGGGGCGATGTAAACATCAATGCCGCTACTTCCGACGACCTGGTAAACTGGCAGCCGGTAGAAATGAATGCAGGCGAAAAGCCCGCCATTGCATTGCGGCACAATTCCGTTGAAACACCCGACCTGAAAATTGTGATAGGGCCCCGTCCCGGAAAGTTCGACAGCGATATTGTGGAACCTGGTCCACCGGCAATGCTTACAGACAAAGGGATTTTACTTATTTACAACGGCCGCAATATTCCTTCTATCGGTGATACCGCACTGGCCGAAGGCACCTATTCCGCCGGCCAGGTACTGCTAAGCAAAAACGATCCGGCAAGCATACTGCAACAACAGGATCATTATTTTTTAACACCCGACAAACCATATGAAAAGACAGGACAGGTAAACTTTGTCTGTTTCGTGGAAGGCCTGGCATTTTTTAAAAACAAATGGTTTTTATATTATGGCACTGCCGATTCAAAGATTGCCGTTGCGGTAAAACAATAGGCACAGTAGTAAAAAATTATTTAACAAAGAGCAACACTGGCTGGGTTGAATAAAATCTGGAGCGATATATGCTTCCCCTCTGTGAAAACCACCTTTTACCTCCGTAGCAAAAAAACAACGAAAGAAAAATTTTCTTTTACTAACGGGAAATAATTACATTCAGCCCTGATTATAAATCATATGTCATCAACAAAGGGAATCTGGAAAGTTATAAGCGCCTCCTCTGCAGGTACTTTAATTGAATGGTACGATTTTTATATTTTTGGAAGCCTGTCTACTATTATTTCGCACAAGTTTTTCCCTGATACCAACCCCACCGCTGCGTTATTATCTACACTGGCTACCTTTGCGGCAGGTTTTATAGTGCGCCCTTTTGGCGCGTTGGTGTTTGGCCGCCTGGGTGACCTGATAGGCAGAAAATATACATTCCTGCTAACACTGGTGTTGATGGGCGGGTCTACTTTTTTAATAGGCTGTGTTCCTTCTTATGCAACTATTGGCGGCTGGGCGCCGCTGTTAGTATTACTGTTGCGTTTATTGCAGGGTCTGGCGCTCGGCGGTGAGTATGGGGGCGCTGCTACTTATGTGGCGGAGCATGTACCAGCGGCGCGTCGCGGATATTATACCAGTTTTATACAGACCACCGCAACTCTGGGATTATTCCTTTCGCTGGGGGTTATTTTATCGGTGAGAAGGATAACCGGGGTAGATGCGTTTACCAATGGCGATGGCTGGCGCTATCCTTTTTTGCTGTCCATTGTACTGGTGGCCGTTTCTGTATTCATTCGATTGCGCATGAACGAGTCGCCATTGTTTTTAAAATTGAAAACAGAAAACAAGACATCAAAAAACCCATTAAAAGAAAGTTTCGGGCATAAAACAAATTTTAAAATGGTACTGCTGGCGTTGTTTGGCGCCACCATGGGCCAGGGCGTTATCTGGTACAGCAGCCAGTTCTATGCGCAGAATTTTATTCTTACCAAGTGTTTTATAGAATATGAACAGGCCAATACCATTATATTGATAGCACTGGTTATTGCAACGCCTTTCTTTATCATATTCGGCAGCCTGTCAGATAAATGGGGCAGAAAAAATATCATGCTGGCGGGCATGTTGCTGGGTGCGGTTCTATACAGACCCATATTTCAGCAATTGTACAATACAGCCGATACAACCCAAAAAGTAATACAGTCCGGGCAAACCACCGTGCAGTATGCTGTGGAAGCGGTTAAGGGTACGGCGGCAGATTCTTTGCATACCACTACGGTTACCAATTATTTTGATGACGGAACAAAACAAAAAATTGTAAGTAAACAAAAGATAACTGCAGACGGAAAGAAATTGCCGGCACAGGTAAACAAAGAAACCGTGCTGGGAGAAACGGGCCGGCTGAATATGATTGCCTATATAGCGCTGATGGTGGTTTTTGTAACCATGGTTTATGGCCCCATTGCGGCCTTTTTGGTAGAATTATTCCCTACGCGTATCCGTTATACTTCGATGTCATTGCCTTATCATATCGGCAATGGCGTTTTTGGCGGACTGGTGCCTTTTATTGCCACGCTGATTACAACACTGCCGGGTACCAATTATTTATCGGGGTTGTGGTACCCGATCATTGTGGCAGCACTTTCATTTGTTATTGGCAGCCTGTACCTCACCAATAAAATAGATACGCATGTGGATGATTAAAAATATTTTATTATGAACCAATTAAAACGCCTGCTGGGCATACTGTGGATGCTACTGGGGCCCGTTATCATTTTTATACTGATAAGAAGTGCGATACATAACATTGATGTAAATGGCAAGGGCGATATCAACAAGCCCCTGCCCTGGATAATCATCATTTCCATTTTTACACCCATTGCTATTGGCCTGGTAATCTTTGGCTGTTATGCATTTAAAGGGGAGTATGATAAGCTGCCGGAGTAGAAGATTGTGTTGTGTGTTGGATTTTGTGTGTTGAATGTTGTTTGCCCGGATTGTTCGTTGCGTGAATGAGAGCCAGGCAAAGGGATGGCTACAATAAATCTCAAAATCCCAAAATCAACAATCTCAAAATTGCTTCCGCTGCCCCTGTTTAGAATTATTTTAAATTTTGAATTTTATATTTTGAATGTTGTTTGCAGCAGTATTATTTTATATTTTGTTCCGGTAAAATAAATCCCAAAATCTCAAGATCAGCAATCTCAAAATTCCCCCCGCTGCCCCGCTCTTGCGCTGCGTGAAACCATGGAAGCGAAAGCCTGGCCACAAACCAAATCCCAAAATCCCGTAATCAGCAATCTCAAAATCCTTTCCGTTGCCCCTGTTTAGGATTATTTTAAATTTTAAATTTTATATTTTGAATGTTGTTCCGGTAAAATAGATCTCAAAATCACAAAATCACCCGTCACAAAATTCTCCCGCTGCCCCGCTCTTGCGCTGCGTGAAACCATGGAAGCGAAAGCCTGGCCACAAACCAAATCCCAAAATCCCGCAATCAGCAATCTCAAAATTACTTCCGCTGCCCCGTCCTAGCGCTGCGTGAAACCATCGAAGCGAAAGCCTGGCTGCATCCCCAATCTCAAAACCCCAAAATCAGCAATCTCAAAATTGTTTTTGTAGGTTTGTACCATGTCTATACAAGTAAAAGAGCTAACCAAAATTTATGGCCAGCAAAAAGCGGTGGATAATATTTCCTTCAGCGCCGCCAAAGGCGAGATTGTAGGTTTTCTTGGTCCAAACGGTGCCGGCAAATCCACTACCATGAAAATTATCACAGGCTATTTACTGGCCGATTTCGGTACTGCTACGGTTTGTGGCATCGATGTAAAGGAAAAACCCCTCGAGACAAAAAAGAAGATTGGTTACCTGCCCGAATCAAATCCCCTTTATTATGAAATGTATGTGCGCGAATACCTCGATTTTATTGGCGGCGTACATGAAATAAAAAATAAAAAAGAACGGGTAGAAGAAGTTATAGCAACCGTAGGCCTCACTCCCGAAAGCAAAAAGAAAATAGGTCAGCTGTCTAAAGGCTACAAGCAACGGGTAGGACTGGCCGCAGCGCTCATACACAATCCCGAAGTGCTGGTGCTGGATGAACCCACTACCGGTCTGGACCCCAACCAGATCATTGAAATACGCGAAGTGATCAAAAAGCTGGGACAAAACAAAACCATTTTATTTTCTTCTCATATACTACAGGAAGTGGAAGCCATCTGCGATCGTGTTATTATCATCAATAAAGGCAAACTGGTGGCAGATGATCAGTTAAGTACACTGCGCAGCCAGGGCGCCAACAACGAAACGGTGAAAGTACAGTTCAAAGAAAAAGTGGATGCCGGCCTGCTGGAAGCATTGCCGGGCGTACAATCGGTAAAAAAAATAAACGATACCGAATGGGAATTATCGGGCACCCATGCAACTGATGTGAAAAGGGTTTTACTGGAACTGTCGTTGCAGCAAAACCTGAACATTGTGGCCCTGCAAAGCGGTGAACAGCGGCTGGAAGAAATCTTCAGGAACCTCACCGGAAATACCGGGGATGACACGGTAAAATAATACAATAAATTATTGGATCTGTAAGCCCGGCTTATCATTGCATTGCCGTGCACCGATCGCTGATAAACCAGCCGGCATTGAGCATCTGTTCTGAGGATAAAGCCCGGCACTCATTTTCCGGCGGTTATACGGGTCTGCAAAGTTACCGCCTATTGGCCTGCTGCCCAATGATATAAGGCCGAACGGAGCGTCGCAACCATCGCCCCATTAACAGCCGGGAGCTGGTAACACAATAATCATATCTTTCACTTGCCCCGCCCGCTGAATTAACGTACCTTCGCCGCTTGAAATTTCAGGGCTTTTGCCAATTATGGCCCCTTGTCTGCCTGTGAAAAAGAAATAAGCAATTATGAATATCAGAAATATAGCTATTATAGCACACGTTGACCATGGTAAGACTACCCTGGTAGATAAGATTTTACATGCCACCAAAGTGTTCCGTGATAACCAGGAAACAGGCGAGTTGATAATGGATAGTAACGACCTGGAAAGAGAAAGGGGCATTACTATTTTCAGTAAAAATGCTGCGGTAGAATACAAAGACACTAAAATCAACGTAATTGATACCCCGGGTCACAGTGACTTTGGCGGTGAAGTGGAGCGTGTGCTTAAAATGGCTGATGGTGTGTTATTGCTGGTGGATGCCTTTGAAGGCCCCATGCCGCAAACACGTTTTGTATTGCAGAAAGCATTACAACTGAATCTTCGACCAATCGTAGTTATCAATAAGGTGGATAAACCCAATTGCCGCCCCGATGAAGTGCATGACGCGGTTTTTGAATTATTTTTTAACCTCGATGCCACTGAAGAACAGCTCAACTTTCCCACATTTTATGGCTCGGGAAAAAATGGCTGGTTCAACAACAAAAATGAACAGATAGAAGGCATTACTCCTTTGCTGGATGGTATACTTGAACATGTACCCGCCCCCAAAGTGGCCGAAGGTCCTTTGCAGATGCAGATTACCTCGCTGGACTATTCTTCCTTCCTGGGAAGGATAGCGGTAGGTAAAGTGGCCCGTGGTTCCATTAAAGAAGGTCAGAGCATTGCGCTTATGCAGGCCGGTGGTATCATTAAACGACTGAAAGTAAGGGAATTGTATACGTTTATGGGTATGGGCAAGAAAAAGGCCACCGAAGTGTTTGCAGGTGATATTTGTGCCGTGGTAGGACTGGAAGATTTTAATATCGGCGATACCATTGCCGATATCGAAAATCCGGAAGCGTTGCCGGTAATCAGTGTAGACGAACCCACCATGAGCATGCTGTTTGGTATCAACAACTCACCCTTCTTTGGTAAAGAAGGAAAATTTGTAACGAGCCGCCATTTGCGCGACCGCCTGATGAAAGAAACAGAAAAAAACCTGGCTTTAAGAGTAGAAGACAGCGATAGTGCTGATAGCTTCCTGGTTTTTGGCCGTGGTATTTTGCACCTGGGTATCTTAATTGAAACCATGCGCCGCGAAGGTTTTGAACTTACCATTGGTCAGCCTACTGTGTTGATAAAAGAAATTGACGGTAAAAGAAATGAGCCGTATGAGGTACTGGTAGTAGATGTGCCAGGCGAATACAGTGGTAAAGTAATTGACCTGGTTACACAACGCAAAGGCGAGATGCTGGTAATGGAAAGCAAAGGCGAAATGCAGCATCTTGAATTTGAAATTCCTTCACGCGGCCTGATTGGCCTGCGCAGCAACATGCTTACCAATACCGCAGGCGAAGCCGTAATGGCACACCGTTTCCTGGAATACAGGCCATGGAAAGGCCACATCCCCGGAAGAAACAATGGCGTATTGCTGTCGAAAAATACTGAACGGACCACCGGTTATTCTATCGATAAATTGCAGGACAGGGGTACATTCTTTGTAGACCCGGGTGAAGAAGTATATACCGGCCAGATAATTGCCGAGCATATTAAACCGGGCGACCTGGTGGTAAACGCCACCGAGCCCAAAAAATTAACCAACCACCGTGCCAGTGGCAGTGACGATGCATCGCGCATTGCCCCTAAAACACTGTTGACGCTGGAAGAGTGCATGGAATACATTCAGCAGGATGAATGTATTGAGGTTACGCCAAAAAGCATCCGCATGCGCAAAGTGGTGCTGGATGAAGACGAACGTAAAAAACAAAGCAAAAGAATGGAAATTGCCTGATGGGCACCCATGAACGGATAATATCAGCCGCTGTGAAAACAGCGGCTGTTTTTTTTGGGCGCCATAGACTCAATGAAAAGGTCAGTTACTCAATAACCAGCCCGCAGGTGCGCAGTATTTGCTAAGTTTATATATAGTGCGGCAATACATTATTGTAACTTCATTTTCAGAAAAATCGGCTTGAGAAACATACACCTTTTTAAAGTGCTCCTGGTCCTGGTATTTCCTTTTAGCGGTACCGGGCAGGCTGTGTCTTTTTCGCATATTAACACTTCCAACGGATTGTCGGAGAACAATGTGCACTCGCTGGCCGTAGACAAGAATGGGTTTTTGTGGATGGGCACGGTTGACGGTCTGAATGTGTACGATGGTTATAGCGTTACCACGTACAAGAAAGAAGACAAACCGCAGATGGCATCCAACTTTGTAATCCATTTAACCTGCGATAGCCGCAACCGCATCTGGTTGGGCACGTCCGATGGAATTACCTGGATCGATGAAAAAAGAAACTTTCACCGGGTAATATTGAACGATTCTGTTACCAATTTTGCCAGTCGCACCATTGTAGATACCAAAGTATACGGGCCGGTATTGTTTACCAGCCTGGGTCAGTACTATTTTAATAAGCAGTTACAAAAATGGGAACGGCTGAACTGGATTCCCGAAAAATTAAAATACCATCTTTTCCACGATGCGGAACAATTTGATGAGAATAAAATTATTTATGCCATCGACAGCCTGGTACTCATACTGGACTATGCAACCCAGAAAATTGTGTATGAACAGTCTTTTGAGGATGTATTCAGCCTTTGCCGTTACAGTGATCATGAGCTGGCACTGGGTCCGCTCAGCGGCCCCGTACAGATAGTGGATTTGCGCACAAAAAAAATTGTAAAGGAGTACGAGATTACCAGCCAACTCAATGGAAAAACAATCAATTCGAGTATTGCGGAGATCAGGAAGGCGGTAAACGGCGACCTGCTGGTGGGCACCGGCTATTCGGGTCTTATCGTCATTGACAAATCGGGCAAAATAACCAGGTATACCCATGACCCCATTAACCCATATTCCATCGGTTCTAATATAACATGGCGCGTTTTGGGAAGCAACAATGGAGATATGATTGTTGGCACCAGTGTGGGCGGTGTAAGTGTATTTAATATTTATAATAAAGAAGCGGGCTATACGCGGATCTTTGGAGATAGCGAAGGGCATTTTTATGACAACTATATTACCAATATTGAGCAGGATAAAAAAGGTCATATATGGATGGGTGCACTGGAACGCCTGATCCGCTGGGACAAAGAAACCAATAAAGCAAAATTTTTCTATTACTATTCGCCGAGGTTGCGGGAGACCGGCTCTCAAAACATAGAAATAAGATCGCTGTGCATAGACAAGCAGGAACGTGTTTGGGTGAGCACACTGGGCGATGGCATTTCCATTCTGAATGAAAAAACGGGACAGTTTAAAAAACTATTCCTGGATACAACGCTTGGCCCGGCACTTACCAGTAAAATAGTTGTTGTTTTACATACGGCCCATGACGGCACTATCTGGGCAGGTTCTACTACCGGCATCTATACTATTGACCCGGTAAGTTTAAAAATGGATGCCTTTAAAAATCATCCTGTTTTAAAAAAGCTCGCGGGCATCCGGGTAAACGAATTCCTGGAAGACAGCCGGGGTAATCTCTGGATGGCCAGTCACAGTGGATTGTACTGTTATAACAAACAACAACAAACGCTTCAGCTGTATACTACCAAAGACGGGTTGCCTGCCAACAGGTGTCTGGTCCTGTATGAAGACAAACAGCATCGCATATACGCCGGTACCAATGATGGCTTCAGTATTATAACCCCCGATAGAAAGTTTACTACTTATAACCGGACCAACGGATTGCTGTATGATTACTGTTCCGGCTTTATGCAGGACAGCACCGGCAATATATGGATCGGTAACGGCAAATGCATCATTGAATTTAACCCGACCAATGGCCATATGCAGTATTTTGATGAAAATGTGGGACTGAGCAAAGAGGGATTTCGTCCATCGAGTTGTTTAACAACAGCAAAGGGTGAAATGCTTTGGGGAAGCCGGGCCGGGCTCAACTATTTTTATCCAAACCACCTTGTAAAACATACTACCGGGTTGAAAGTAAGTATCTACGAAGCCGATAAAGGAGATTCAACCATTCACCTGGCCGGCAATGAAAACATTGCATTGAGTTACCGTGACAACAATATTGTTTTTCGTTTTACCGCTATCAACCTCAAGGGTTCGAGGGGCATCCGCTACAGCTATATGCTTAACGGGTTCGATAAACAATGGCAGAATGGTACAGATGTGCGGGAGGCGCGGTATACCGCTTTGCCTTCGGGCAATTATTCTTTCAGGGTAAAAGCAAGTATTGATGGCATTAACTGGATCGATGCCGGCAACTCGGTTGGCATCAGCATCATTGCACCAATATGGCAAAACTGGTGGTTTATTGCACTGGAAGCCTTACTGGTAGCAGCAGCCGTTTGGTGGTTTGTACGCAACCGTAACCGTAAGATAAAACACCAGAAAGAAGCGTTGGAAACAGAACAGGCCATCAATTATTTTGCCACCAGCCTCAGTGAACAACAAACAGTGGATTCCATTCTTTGGGATGTTGCCCGTAACTGTATTGGCCGTTTACATTTTGAAGATTGTGTAATTTATTTAACCGATCTGGAAAGAGGTGTGCTAGTACAAAAGGCAGCGCATGGGCCGAAAAGCCCGAAACATTTTGTTATAGACAATCCAATAGAAATACCTATAGGCACCGGTATTGTGGGCAGCGTGGCAAAAAGTGGCATGCCGGAGTTGATACATGATACCACCACAGACGCACGGTACATTGTAGATGATGAAAGAAGGTTTTCGGAAATTTCGGTTCCCATGCTGTCGGGTAATACCGTTTTGGGTGTTATAGACTGCGAGCACTCAAAAAAAAGGTTCTTTACAAAACGGCACTTGTCTATTCTCACTACAATTGCGTCCTTGTGTGCAAATAAAATTGTGAAAGCAAATGCAGAGGCAGAAAAACGTGAAGCAGAGCGGATACTGCTTACTACCAAACAGAAGATGGCCGATGTGGAAATGCAGGCTTTGCGCGCCCAGATGAACCCGCATTTTATTTTCAATTGCCTGAACTCTATAAACCGTTACATTGTAAAAAGCGACCAGGCTACAGCATCGTTGTACCTTACCCGTTTTGCGAAATTGATTAGGCTGATACTGGACAATTCCAACAGCAAAAATATTACGCTGTCGAACGAACTGGAAGCGTTGAAACTGTATATTGAGATGGAGGCATTGCGGTTTGATAAGAAATTTACTTATCGCATTACGGTAGATGAAAACATAAGCACAGACAGTCTGGAACTGCCGCCATTGATCATTCAACCCTATGTAGAAAATGCCATCTGGCATGGGTTGCTGCATAAAGAAGCCGGCGGCCATCTGCAAATCCATATCAGCCTTATCAACGAAACCATGCTGGTATGCGAGATAGAAGACAATGGGGTGGGCAGGGAAAAAGCGAAGGACATGAAAAGTAAATCGGCCACTTCCCGCAAATCGCTCGGTATGAAATTAACGGAAGACAGGCTGGCCCTGCTCAACAAGAATGCTACCCTGAATGCCAGTATTGATATTATAGATATTGTGCAAGACAATGGCGAAGCCGGCGGTACGAAAGTGATTCTCAAAATACCTGTTTGAAAAATAAAAACTATTTATTATGATACGCTGCGTGTTAATTGACGATGAAAGCAATAGCCTCGAAATGATGGAATGGTTAATGAAAACCTATTGTCCGCAGGTAACCATTGAAGCTATGTGCAATTCTGCCGAAGCGGGAGTAGAAGCTATAAATAAATATAAGCCAGACGTTGTTTTCCTGGATATTGAAATGCCGCATATGAATGGTTTTGATATGCTGGAGAAATTTGATAAACTTTTTTTTGACGTGGTATTTTGTACCGCGTATGACCAGTTTGCCATAAAGGCATTTAAATACAGTGCGCTGAACTACCTGTTGAAACCAGTAGACCCGGATGATCTTAAAGAAACCATTCGACGCATAGAAGAAAGAAAAACAAGTCCGAGCCGCGAACAACTGGATATGCTGATGCAGGGAATAAAAAACACTCAGAAACCAGTTGCCATAAACCGTATAGCACTCACTACCGGCGACGGGATGCTTTTTGTAACTACATCCGATATATTGTATTGTACAGCAGACAGCAATTATACATCGGTGGTATTAAAAGGTGGCAAAAAAATCCTTGTCTCCAAGGTACTGAAAGATATAGACGAAGCCCTGAGCGGATCTGATTTTTACCGGATACACAATTCCTATCTTATAAACCTCAACCATATTTCCAGATACGTACGCGGCGATGGCGGCTATGTAGTAATGGAAGATGGCATTACCATCAGCATTGCACGCAGCCGGCGGCAGGAATTTATGGAATTGTTCGCCAAATTCTGATCTGCCCGTTTCACTTTATTACCTGAAAACCGCATTTCATCACGCATTTTGTGTTGTTTACCGCATTCATCTTTTTTTCGGTCTTGCTGCTATTTACCTTTGCGTTCATGTTTGAAACTGGTAAATGCATTAACAAGTTGCTGAAGAAAATGAAGACGCTGTAACCAATGTTTAATTAACTGCGTCCAATGCAGCACAAACAACTATTTATTAAACCTTATATAAAAAACTCAGAAAATGAAAAAATCAATTGTAATCATGCTACTGATGGTATCAGTGATCAGCAGTGCATTCGCCAGCAATACAGATGGCGTCAATGAAAAAGTAAGCAGTTCATTTAACAAAGAATTTTCCCTGGCACAGGACGTTAAATGGGAAACTGCCAAAGACATAGTAAAGGCCACATTCAAATTGAATGAACAGGTGTTGTTCGCTTATTTTAGCCAAAGTGGTGAACTCATGGCGGTAACAAGAAACATTTTATCTGTGCAATTACCCATTAGCCTGATGGCGGAATTAAAAAAGGATTACAGTGGTTGCTGGATTTCTGAATTGTTTGAATTGTCTGGCGCAAATGGTACTACTTATTATATAACGCTGGAAAATGCAGACAATACACTGGTGCTGAAATCCGATAACAGCAGGCAATGGCAGACGTACAAAAAAGTTAAGAAGATTATAGATTAGCGATTTTTATTGGTTGGCTTTGTTAGAATGCCCCTGTTTTATACGGGGGTTTTTTGTTGTTTAATAATCGGCCTCACCCCCAGCCCCTCTCCAAAAGAGAGGGGAGGGCTCCGAAGGGAAGCTAATCTTTATAAAGAAAATTATTTTATTAACCAATGAACAGATCAACTGATCAACCAGTCAAATGATCCTTGCTAATCGGCTTCACCCCCCCCCCCGTCCCTATCCAATAGAGAGGGGAGGGCTCCGAAGGGAAGGTGTCTTAATAGAATAATTTATTTTTTTAAACTGATCAAACAATCAATCCATTAACGGGTTCTTTCTAATCAACCAATCAACCAATCAACCAATCAACCGATCAACTAGTCAACTGATCAACTAACCATCCACACAATAAAGATACCATTTGCTCATCCGTTCTTTCATCTGCAGGTGCGCGTTAATAGTTTTGCTGAAAGAATCAATACTATTAACTATTAAACCTTTCAATTATGAAATTTTTACAAGCAGTCTCTGTATTATTATTTGCGGCTTTCACTTTTGCGGCCTGTTCAAAAAGTAACAACACTCCGCCGGTTACCAACAATTCTGTACAAGGCGCCTGGGTGGGTAAATTTGGAACGGACAACAATGCGCCCTCCGTATTCTTCAGCTATAACTTTAAAGCAGGTGGCGTGCTGGAAGAGTTAACAGACAACGGGCAAATAAAAGGCACCGGTACCTGGAAACTGGATAACAATATTCTGAGTGGGTACACCATTAATGTGCTGGCGCCCGTGGGCAACAAATATTCCATGATTGGCGCATTCAATGCTGCTCAGGGAAAAATTCTTGGCAACTGGGGATATGGCAGCAGCGCAACTAATGGCGGTTTATGGGAGATGAGCAGGAAAAATTAAACACTTCGAAAAACCATCAATAGGAAGATTAGAATGTGGAATGAACCCCGTAATTGCGGGGTTCTTTTTTTGTACTTCACTGACCGCGTAGTGTGACCATTATTTTCTTTGCAGATTCTTAAACAACTCACACGTTGAATCAACCCATTTACTGGACACACCATACAGTTAGCGGAAGGTACTTATAGATTTGCTGCTGAATCAAAAACAAATACAATTAAACCTTATTACAATGAGTATTTCAAAAACAATGATCATGATGGTATTACTGGCTGCAAGTTTCGGCGCATGTAAAAAAGACAATGACGCAGAACCGGCTTTTTCTGTACCCGGTAAATGGGAAGGCGCGCTGGTTGACGGAAGCAATGGCGCTACTGCATTCTATGGGCTTTTGCTAAATGCTGATGGGTCCCTTACACGTTATAAAACAACGGGCGAAATTCTGGCAACCGGCAACTGGCAATTGGCGGGCGACAGTATCAAAGCCAGTTACCAGTTCAGCGATGGTTATAAATTTTCCATCATTGGGCTGGTGGACAAACAAAAGAAAAAAATGTCGGGCACCTGGGGCGGCGGTAACAATACCAAAGGACTGGGCAGCTGGAATGCTTCTAAAAAATAATACCACGTGACCGGACTTACCAGTAATGACAAAGCAGCGGTTTCGCCGCTTTGTCATTACATTTGTAAACACTCAACTCAATTCTTTATGCAGGCAGAAAAATCTTTGATGATACTGGTAGCAGGTCCTTACCGTTCCGGAACCAATGATAAACCTGAACTGATTGCGGCCAATGTGCAGCAAATGACAGATGCCGCAGTAAGAATTTACAGAATGGGCCACCTGCCCGTAATGGGTGAGTGGTTTGCACTTCCATTGATTGAAGCGGCAGGGTCAAAAAAAATGGGCGATGCGGTATTCAATGAAATCTTTCATCCTGTTGCGGTACAGCTCATTGATCATTGCGATGCTGTGCTGCGCATAGGCGGTCCATCAACCGGTGCAGATGAAATGGTTGCCACAGGCCGCAGTAAAGGAAAAATCATTTTTTATAATGAAGCAGACATTCCGCTAATAAGCCGTTAGCATTTCCTCCGAAGCCGGAACATGGCAAACGCAGTTGCGCTCATTCTGCATATTATGCAGATAAATACCGCTTTCCATAGTTACCAGCCACTCAACAGATCATCCATTTGCGCAATACTGATAGTTTTCCCCCAGTTATGATGTTATGTTTGTACAGATAACATTTACATGACCATAGTGGCTTGTCTAAACTTTAAAAAATTCAATTATGAATGCGCTGGCAGAAAGAAAATATTATATTGATTGGGTGCGTGTACTGGCATTCTTTTTATTGATATTTTTTCATTGCGCAATGCCCTTTGTCATCTTTGGCTGGGAAGTAAAAAACAAGGAAACATCGCTTGGCCTTAGCCGCCTGATTTGGTGGATGCACCAATGGCGACTTCCACTACTGTTCTTTGTTTCTGGTGCGGGCATACACTTTTCTTTAAAAAACAGATCCGTTGGCGCTTTTGCAGGCGAACGCGTAATACGGTTATTTATACCGCTGGCATTTGCAATGTTATTTGTTATTCCTGTGCAGGTATACATTGAGAAATTACAGAATGGATTAATCAGCGGCTCCTATGCATCTTTTTACCCTACTGTATGGTCATTTATTCCATACCCCGATGGAACACTTACCTGGAGTCATATGTGGTTTGTGGTCTACCTCCTGGTCTATTGCATTCTGCTGCTTCCGGTATTTGCCCTTTTTAAAATTGGCATGTTGCAAAAAGCAAAGGAAAAACTCGCCACTGCTTTTTCACATCCGGTGTTGTCGTTCTTATTAGTAGTGCCCCTGGTATTTTATTATTTCACGTTATACCTTAAAAATCCCGAACAATTAAACCTGGTAGACGACTGGTTCGTATTTATATTCTCTATCACTTTGCTGTTATATGGATATTTCCTGGGCGGTAATACAAAGTTTGGCGAGTCTTGTGAAAAATACCGGTACTGGTTTTTAACCATCGCTGGTGTTTGCGTAGTGCTGCTCTATTACTGGTACTGGTGGAATATGAAACTTCCCAAAGAACAAAATGCGCTGTTGTACCGCTATGGAATGCTAAATGCAGTTCATATCTGGTGCCTGATACTGGCTACCCTGGGATTTGCAAAAAAACACCTCAATTTCAGTAACCGCTTCCTGCAATACGCCAACCAGGCGGTATATCCCTTTTATATTTTACATCAAACCCTGATCGTTGTAATGGGTTATTATGTTGTTCAATTGCAAATTCCGCTTTTGGTAAAGATGGTCCTGCTGATTGTGCTTTGTTTTGCCACACTGGTAGTAATATATCACTGGATTATAAGACCATTTATATTAACCCGCTTACTCTATGGATTGAAGCCAAAACAGAAAACAAAGCAGCGGAAGGCAATCGTTACAGCTGTTCAGCCGGTATAACGGGGTGCAATAACTGCTATTGTCGGTCTGCAGAAAAGATGGCCTTCTTCATATCAAATCATATTATTGGTGATTGGCTTTAGCCAGGACTAAGGGTTTTAGATTAGCGACTTTATATTGAAAATTCTAGTGTATATCCAATCGTCTAACAAATCATACCATTAAACGAATATTTTTTTACTGGCATAATTGTAATAAGCTGAATGTTTTCATTTTAACTATTCAATATTTGTAGTTCGGAAATCGGTTCTGCTATAACGTTATTTTCCTATTGCGGATGATGCAGGTGCATATTAATTTTGTTTTCTGAAATTATTGACGCAATCTAATAAAGTGATTGCGGTTTATTTTTTTTTCGATAACTAAATCCAACCTCATGAAATCATCTACCAACTATCTTGCTGCCGGCTCGCTGGCAGTTGCCACCCTCCTGGCACTAAAAGGATTAGATTTAATTACACATGCACATCAGTTTTCGCCTCCCAACCCGCCTGTAATGACTGTAAATAAACGTGCTGTTGAAATATTGCCGCAGGCATTGGTTCAGCACACGGTGAATTCTCCCGTAACAAGGTCTGGTTACAGTCAACCGGATTCGCGCGTTGTAAAAGGAAAGTATTTTCGAACGCAGCCTGGTAATACCTATCATTTGAAGTATGCCGTTGTCAATTTTATTAAACCGGCGGATGCTGGCAAAAAAATCAATGTGCCAGGTCTTGCCTTGAAAATTCACCTGCGAACATTTGGTTCATTCAGTGATGATCTGCCACCAGAACAAACAGCGGCAATACCCGGCCGTTTGCAAGAACAGGCTGCAACCGGCATGCCCAGCCTGGCCATTCAGCAACAAAGAACCGGGGGAAGTGCATATCATGCAGCCGGCGCTGCCAGCAAATCCGGCATGCATACCAGCAGCGCTACGGCGATGCCTGTATTCTCTGCTATCAGACAGCCAGATAAAGGTGCAGATGCCTATTCTTATGCAACAGTATACAATGCTACAGAATTATTAAAAGATTTTGCCGTACGAAACGGTAACAACACTGATTATGCTATCCTCATAAACCTGGGCGTAAAATCAAGTAAGAAAAGATGTTTTTTAATGAATCTATCCACCAATACAATTGTCAGGTGCGGCATTGTGGCCGAAGGCAGCGCCGACGCCAATGCATCCAGCCAAAAGAAATATTCGAATGAAATGGGCAGCTCAGCTTCTTCGCTTGGTATATTTAAAATAAGCAAAAGGATGAATGAGCGTTCCTATAGCCTGCAGGGTTTGCAGGAAAGTAACAGCAACGCATCAAAAAGGGGCTTGCTGTTGCAGACAACAGATGATGTACCAAATGAGGAGATAGATTTACCTGCATTAACAACAAACGGCAGCCTGTCTCTATCCGCCTCCTTCTTTAAACAAATCAGTCCCCTGCTGGATGCCGGTTCAAAACCCGTTCTTTTATGGGTGTATGATCCTGCTGCTCAAAGCCAACCATTGTATCAGAGCGTTCAAAATCAATAACCTGTCTCTTTGTTTCCATCAACATAGACCCATGGCGAATGCCATGGGTTTTTTATGTAAGTCAACCTTTTTTTAGTTAATCGTGTCGTAACTTTGCCAAAACACGGAAAATGAAAAAGGGGTTGCTGATAGTTGTTCTTGTTTTTTTACTTCATTTGCCTTCAACGTTGCGGAGTCAGTGTTCTATTTGCACTAAAACTTCTCAGCAAATGGGTGAGCGTCCGGCCAAAGCCCTTAATGGTGGTATTCTTTACCTGGCAGCAATGCCCTTTCTCATTTTTAGCTATATCGGTTACCGTTGGTGGAAAAGTAACCACGAAGCCTGACCGCATTCTGCAGCGACATTAAAATTATAAATTTCTTATTGTGCCTTAACCTCCGGGCAGTCATTTGTAGTATCTTGTTAGCATAAAACAACTGCTATGAAGTATTGCCTTTTGCTGGTATTGCTGGTATGTTCATTTGCGCATGCCCAGCAGAAATTGCCCACCATTGAAGAGAAAACCAATGGCTTTAAAAAATACGAAGGCTATCTTAATTTTTATTGGGATGAAAATGCCGGCAAGATCTGGCTGGAAATAGATAAGCTGGACAGCGAACTGCTTTACCAGACTTCATTACCGGCAGGGTTGGGCTCCAACGATATTGGCCTCGACCGTGGCCTGCTGGGAAATACCTGCATCGTAAAATTTTCGAAGACAGGTAGAAAAATATTACTTGTACAACCTAATTACAACTACCGCGCGGTTACAAAAGATGTGGCCGAACGGAGGGCAGTAGAACAATCATTTGCGCAATCTACTTTATGGGGTTTTACAGCAGAAGCAGAAAGCGGTGGTAAGGTACTGGTAGATGCTACTGATTTTATTTTGCGTGATGCTATGAAGGTGGCTAACCGGCTTAAAACAAGCCAGCAGGGCAGTTACTCCATTGAAAAAAGCAGGTGCGCTGTCTACCTGGCCCGGACAAAAAATTTTTCGCAAAATTCGGAACTGGAAGCAACCCTCACCTTTATTAATACCGATGGTGTATCCGGAAATTTTGTGCAATCGGTAACGCCATCGGCCGAGGCCATTACCGTTAGAATGCATCATTCGTTTGTTCAATTGCCCGATGCCGGCTACCAACCCCGTGTATTTGATGCGCGCTCCAGTTTTATACCAGTCGACTTTTTCGATTATAGCACACCGGTACCGGAGCCGATAGAAAAGTTTTTTATCATGAGACATCGCTTGGAGAAAAAAAATCCGGGCGCCGGGCTCAGTGAAGCAGTAAAACCCATCGTCTATTACCTGGATAACGGTACGCCCGAACCCATCCGAAGCGCGCTGTTGGAAGGTGCATCATGGTGGAACCAGGCTTTTGAAGCAGCCGGCTATAAAAATGCATTCCAGGTAAAGTTGCTGCCAGACAGCGCAGACCCTATGGATATACGTTATAATCTCATTAACTGGGTACACCGCGCTACCAGGGGCTGGAGTTATGGTGCCGCAGTAGTAGATCCAAGAACCGGTGAAATCATAAAAGGCCAGGTAACCCTTGGCTCTCTCCGTGTTAGGCAGGATTACCTGATTGCACAGGGATTGCTGGCCCCCTTTGAAAATGGCGTTCCGGCAGATGATAAAATGCTGAAAATGTCACTGGAAAGACTAAAACAGCTGGCCGCCCATGAAGTGGGTCATACGCTTGGACTGATGCATAACTATGCTTCCAGCGTAAACAACAGGGCCAGTGTAATGGATTATCCGCCACCAATGGTTCGTTTAAATTCAAAAGGAGAAATAGATCTCAAAGACGCTTATTCAGTTGGTATCGGCGATTGGGATAAAGTTTCCATTACCTGGGGATACGGTGATTATTCAAAAGAAAAAAATGAACCGGCCGCACTGAATAAAGTGCTGACTGATGCCACTATTAAAAAAGGCCTGCAGTTTATCAGCGACAGGGATGCGCGGCCCGCCGGTGGTTTGCATCCGCAGGCACATTTGTGGGACGTTGGCGCAGATGCCGTTTCAGCATTAAAAGAAGTCATGAAAGTGAGGGCGGTGGCTTTGCAGCATTTTGGAGAAAAAAACATACGGACCGGTACACCCATGGCCATGCTCGAAGATGTATTGGTGCCCGCCTGGCTGATACACCGCTACCAGCTGGAGGCAGTAACAAAAATAGTAGGAGGTATGTATTATACGTATGCATTGCGCGGAGACGGTCAGGTAGTTACGCGGTCGCTCACCAAAGAAGAGCAATTAAAAGCATTGCATGCGGTAATTGATTGTATTGATCCTTCATTACTGGTTTTACCGGCGTCCATTACATCTCTGATACCGCCGAGACCATCGGGTTATGGTTTTACCAGGGAACTATTTAAAAAGCGTACTGGCCTTGCTTTTGATGCGCTGGCACCTGCAGAAACGGCGGCAGATTTTCCGCTCTCATTTTTGTTTAACAGTGAACGGGTAAGCCGCATGTCGCAATACGAAGTCAATGGCGGATTGGGTGTTCACGAAATGATACACCTGCTGGTAGACAGTACCTGGAAAGCAACCAGGAAAACCGGTATGGAGAAAATGGTGCAGCTTCAGACAGAACAAATGCTGCTTACTTACCTGCTGGCTTTGTCTGTAGATGAAAATGCCAGTTTCGCGGCAAGGGCTGCGGGGCAAAAAGCGGTAGCAGATTTAAAAACATTTATTGAAGAACAGAAAAAAACGGCTACTGATGAAAATTATACGGCGCATCTCGCGCTGGCACTGGAAAGAATGAAGTCTCCGGATAAAGCCAAACCTGTTACACTGCACAAAGAAGCCCCTCCGGGCGCACCCATAGGTTGTGATATGGAAGATGAATAAATATTGTCATTGTTATTTCTTTCTATTTCTTTATACCTGCTATTACCTGGTGATAGGGGTATATGAATTCCGTACCAGTCACTGCAATGCCAAAGAAAGCGTATATTTTTTCGAGCAATGCAAAATCAAAAACATGATGGTGCATGCCCCTGTTCTCTACATTTTTATAAGACCTGGCTTTGAATTCGGCCTCCGAACCAGAGTCGCGGTCCCTGCTGAAATCGTGTAAGGCAAAAATTTCTTCCAGGTGCGTTGTATCGTTTTCACCTGTGTTGTTATGGTAGTCTTCCAGCAAGTGTTCAAAAGAAGTTATCGGGCGGTTGTGATCAAATGTAAAGCGCCTGTCGGGCAGTATCAATAACAAACAACCGCCCGGCCGGGTTACACGCAACCATTCTTCCATTGTTTTTAGTGCATTAGCACAATGTTCCAGGCAATGGGAGGCCAGCAGGAAATCATAATGATTGTTTTCAATACCCTGCAGGTTGCTGGCTTCACTGATAAACTGGTAACCGGTTTTGCCGGGTGTATAATTATAATGCAGGCCTGCGGCAATGGTTCCTTCCCACATGGTCCGGGTACTGAAATTACAACCATCAATATTATTTGCAATGTTGTACAAGGGCAGTTCCCTGGCAAATATCTTACTGGGGCCGCCTACTTCAAGTCCGTTTTTGTCCTGGGAAAAAGGATAGATTTTCTTTTTAAAATCCCGGTGTAATAAATCACGGCGCAGCTGCTTCAGGCTGGAAAGGAATGATTTTTTCATATTGTTTTCTTATGCCGGGTAGCAAAAAATATTTAACTGCAGGTCCATTCCAAAATTCAATTTTCGTTCTATGCATGGAAAAGGCGTAGTATATGCTCCTTTAATATGATAACGAAAACCCGCATCATGCACAATTTGCAGGATCATAGACAGGTTTTGCGGTTCATTGGCCATGCTGTGGTATTCTATAAAAAGATGTTTTACCCATTTCAGTGATTCGGCACAATCTGCCAGTACTTTGTATTCGACGCCTTCAATACCAATTTTCAAAAAATCAATTTCCGTGGTAAGATAATCTTTTAAACGGGCATTTTTGATGGGTACAAACTTGAACTTGTCTGATGCTTCCTGCAACCTGCCGCCGGCGCCGTTACCGAATTAAAAGAAATAATGAAAGTAAGGGTTGTAGCATTGCAGCATTTCGGAGAAAAAAACATTCGTCCGGGTATGCCTATGGCCATGCTGGAAGACGTATTGGTGCCAGCCTGGCTAATTCACCGTTACCAGCTGGAAGCTGTTACAAAACTGGTAGGCGGTATGTATTACACATATGCATTGCGGGGAGACGGCCAGGTATTACGCGCCCGCTTTCAAAAGATGAACAATTAAAAGCATTGCGTGCAGTCATTGATTGTATGGAACCTTCATTGCTGGTTTTACCGGCAGCCATTACATCGCTGATACCTCTAAGGCCATGGGGCTATGGTTTTACACCCGAGTTGTTTAAAAAACGGACCGGTCTTGCCTTTGATGCCCTGGCCCCAGCCGAAACAGCGGCCGATTTTCCGCTTTCGTTTTTATTTAACAGCGAAAGGGTAAGCCGTATGGCGCAGTATGAAATCAATGGCGGACTGGGCGTTCACGAAATAATACGCCTGCTCAGACAGTATCTGGAAAGCGGCCCGCAAAAGCGGCATGGAAGGCCTGGTACAATTACAGACCGAACAATTGCTGCTCACCTATGTGCTGGCTTTGTCGGTAGGTGAAAACGCCAGCTTCGCAGCCCGTGCAGCCGGTGTAAAAGCACTGGCCGATCTGAAATCATTTATTGAACAACAGAAAAAAACCGCTAAGGACGACAACTATACAGCCCACCTGGCCCTGGCACTGGTAAGAATGAAAGCCCCTGATAAAGCAAAACCTGCTACACAGCACAAAGAAGCACCGCCGGGCGCACCCATTGGTTGTGGTATGGAAGAATAAAAATGGATGCGGCACAACGCAACAACTTTTTTAACCCCAGGGATATGCAGTAATAAATGATGACAGGATTGCCGGGTTTTTGAGGTAAAAGCGATCATGCCTGTATACCTACTTTTATCTACATTTGCCCCGTTACTATAAAAGCACGGTTGTCCGTGTTGGGGCATTATAATTATTTAAGCAGTTGCTATGAACGACTTAGAAAAGTATTTTAAAGATAACAACGGCAGGCTGATTAATAAATGGCATCATTATTTTGATGTGTATGAAAGGCATTTTGCAAAATACAGGGGTAAAGAAATAAATATACTGGAGATTGGTGTCTCACAGGGCGGCAGCCTGCAAATGTGGAAGCGTTATTTTGGTGATAAGGCAAAAATTTATGGCATAGACATCAATCCATTGTGCAAGAACCTGGAAGAAGAAAACATAAAAATTTTTATTGGTTCACAAACCGACCGCAAATTTCTCAATGAAGTGATCAACAGCATACCGCCTATTGATATACTGATAGATGACGGTGGCCATACCATGCAACAGCAAATAGTTTCCTTTGAAGAACTTTTCTATAAAATAAAAGACGACGCAGTGTATTTATGCGAAGACTGCCACACTTCTTACTGGTATAAATTTGGGGGCGGGTACAAAAGATGGGGTACTTTTATTGAATATACTAAAGACTGGATAGATTATATCAATGCCTGGCATTCAAAATCGTGGCGCTTACAGGTAAATGATTTTACGAGATCTGCTGCCTCACTGCATTATTATGACAGCATTGTGGTAGTAGAAAAAGCAAAAATGTTGAAACCGGGCCACACTGCCACCGGTACACCCAGTTTTGTAATGCCGGAAGACAAAGACACCTTGCTGAGCACACTAAAAAAGTATACCAACCGGGTCTATGCTGTTTTGAAACTTCCTTTTTTTATTGATTAGTATCGCCGAATCATCATGCAGTTGTGGAGCGCCAATACGCCGGAACCAGTTTTGCCGGGCATTTATTTTACCGAAGCAGCAAACCGGTAAAGATTAAAATCTTTTTCTGCAGATTTAATTTTTAGTTCTTGCATCAATGCGGACTTGTCAATACCACGCATTCTTTTACTGACAACCAGCTGCCATACCTTTTCTGCAAGCAGGAGGTATTTTTTATCGCCGGATTGGATGGTTTGTAATTTTTTGGTAATGGCATCCATCAATTCGGTGGCACCGGTATGAGTGGAGGCAATGGTTTTTATAACCGGTACCATTGTTGCAGCATCATGGGATACCGGTTGCAACATGGCATGCAGGTTATGAACAAACAGATCTGCACCGGGCCGGTCTGCTTTATTAACCACAAAAATATCGGCTATTTCCATGAGGCCGGCCTTCATGGTTTGTATTTCATCGCCGGCTTCGGGTACCAGTACTACAATGGTAAGATCTGCCAGTCCGGCTATTTCTACTTCACTCTGGCCAACACCCACGGTTTCTACAATTATAAAATCAAACAGGCAGGCTTTTAAAATATCTGTTACTTCAATAATAGTATGATTGAGTCCGCCCAGCGAACCACGCGTTGCCATTGAACGTATGAAAACACCGGGATGATTGTACCATGCAGCCATGCGAATCCGGTCTCCCAATATGGCGCCTGAATTAAACGGGGAAGAAGGGTCAACACAGAGCACCGCTACTTTTTTATTTTGTTGTACGATCAGTTGCACCAGCGCGTCTGCCAGTGTGCTTTTTCCGGCGCCGGGCGGTCCGGTAATACCAATTACCGGTGTTGCCGATACCGGAAGATCTTTCATAAATTGCTCATATCCTTCGGCCTCATTTTCTACCAGTGAAATAGCGCGGGCAATGCCCCTGGTATCACCCTGCTGTAATGATTTGGTAAGTTGCTGCCACATGAATGATTACAATATAATTACAATACTTTTGTAGAGAACAAATGTATGTGTTAAAGTTTGATTGCTGCAGGGGGCCTTATCCAGTCAAATAATTTTTTGTTGACGCGTTAAAAAATTATCACTCATTGTATGGTGGAAGGTATATCGGTTGTAATACCCAATTATAATGGCATTCATCTTTTTCCATATACCCTGCCCACGGTAAAAGAGGCATTAGAAAACTGTGGAAGACCCTACGAAATCATTGTTGCAGACGACTGCTCCACCGATGCATCGGTACAATGGGTGCAACAACATTATCCCGGTATTATCATCCTCCAAAATGAAAAGAACAGTGGTTTTTCAGTCACCGCCAACAATGGAATTACAATGGCTGCCTACGATAAGGTTTTATTGTTAAACAGCGATGTGCAACTAACACCCGGTTATTTTGCCGGCCAGTATAAGTACTTCGACAAGCCGGATACCTTTGGTGTAATGGGGCGCAGCATTGGCTGGGATGATGATATTACACAGGATGGCGCCAAGCTGCCCGGTTTTCACGGTGCTAAAATAAAAACATCTGGGCAATACCTTCTTAAAGACCAGGCCCGGATGAAAGACGGTTTGTATACCATGTACCTGTCGGGGGCAAACGCTTTTATTGATAAAGAAAAATTTATGCTCATTGGAAAACTGGATGAAATATTTTCACCCTTTTATGTAGAAGATTTTGAACTGAGCTTACGGGCATGGCGACTTGGATTTACCTGTTATTTCGATTACAACAGCATTTGCCGGCACAAGATATCGGTAACCATAAAATCCAGCAATCGTAAAAAATATGTAGATACCATTTACGACCGCAACAAAATGATCATGCATGCGCTTCACCTGGAAGGTCTGAGAAAATTATTGTGGTATTGCCAGTTGGTGCCGGAGACGCTTATCCGCCTGTTTTCAATGCGCTGGCATTATTTTACCTCGCTGAAAATGTTTTTTAAGTTGGGCAATGCCATCAGGCAATCCAAAGAAGTTTTTAACAGGGTAGCGCATATTACGCATTGCAGGCGTTCGGTAGCTGAGGTAACGGATATCATCCGGGCTACCATTCCGGCAGATAAAATTATATTGTAACGAAACAAAAGCTATGGCTGGTCTTCGTATACAACGGTTGTTTTATATTGATCGCCCAGCCGGGCCAGCTTTCTCAGCTGTTTTATCCGTTGAACGAGTTTTACAAAAAAGAAAAATGGCGGCGCGTTGAGCAGTTTTGTTTTAAAAACTGAATTGCTGATATAAAACTTTGTGCAGGTGGTGGCAATAAAACGACTTTCCAGTTTTTTGCCGTAGGCGTTTACAAAGAGATGGATATGTTTTTCTAAATCTTTCAGGTTACCGAAGCTGAGGTGTTTAACCATAAACGGTATTACATAACATTGATAGCCGCGCACGGCTGCTACCAGGCATATATCGGTGCCGTACAGGTGAAAACCGGAAAGATCGCCTGATAGGGTAACTCCAGTGCTTTTATTGATAATCAGCAGGTTTTCATCCAGCGAGCTAACGGGGCCGGGCAGGTTGCGACTGGTAACTATTTTGCCCGCAATATTTATATGCATGAGATCTTCATGGTAGCCCATACAACCGGCATTGCCGCAAACAGCCCAGTTTTTGTCGAGCGCGGTTAATTGCCCGAGGCAATCCATTAGTTGCTGCCTGTTATCTATGCATCGTACGTCCTGGTGTACTACAATCAGGTATTTGCCTTTGGATTGTTGTATAAAAAGATTGATGGCCGTATATGCGTCGAACCGGTTGCCGCCGCAATTGTCGGCTACCAGGTATTCGCAGTCATTGGTGAAGCCGCGGCTTTCAAAACTTTCTTTCATGACCAGGTATTCTTCCATATCATTTACAATGGTGCACAGCGAAAATGTAAACGGCGCTGGCTGCATTTCGGCTGATATGGAGGTGTAGTTCATGATAGTTAAAAGTCAAAAGTCAAAGTCAAAAGTCAAAAACGTTCCGGTCGGTTTGGCGCAGCGTTACAGGTTGGGGTCACGGCGAAAAAAATGATGCGCAAAAGCGCTTGTACTCCTTCATTGTGTTAGCCAACAAAACGCTTGCTACGGGTTGTTGGTGAAAACACCAACAACGGCGGAAATTCAAAAATGTTCCGGTTGGTTTGGCGCAGCGTTACGGGTTGCGGGCACGGCGAAAAAAATTGATGCGCAAAAGCGCTTGTACTCATTCGTTGTCCTGGCCATCTAAACGCTTGCTACGGGTTGTTGGTGAAAACACCAACAACGGCGGAAATTCAAAAATATTCCGGTTGGTTTGGCGCAGCGTTACAGGTTGGGGTCACGGCGAAAAAAATGATGCGCAAAAGCGCTTGTACTCATTCGTTGTCCTGGCCATCTAAACGCTTGCTACGGGTTGTTGGTGAAAACACCAACAACGGCGCTTAAATAACTCCGCCGCCTGCGCGCGGCAGATGCATCACACATCACACATCACACAACACCCAACACTCATCACACAACACACAACACACTCAGTATCATTTAACTTCCTGCATCTCCACCAACCGCTTATAAAATCCACCGGCAGCCAGCAGTTCATCGTGTGTACCTCTTTCTACCACATTGCCTTTCTGCAATACCAGTATGAGGTTGGCATGGCGTACAGTACTCAGCCTGTGTGCAATGACCAGGCTGGTTCTTTCCTGCATTAAATTATCGATGGCATCCTGTACCAGGCGTTCGCTTTCGGTATCCAAAGAAGACGTGGCCTCATCCAGGATCAGTATCGGCGGGTTTTTGAACACGGCCCTGGCAATGGTTAACCGTTGCTTTTCTCCACCGCTGAGTTTATTTCCACGTTCGCCGATATTGCTGTTGTACCCTTCTTCTTTCTGTATGATGAAATTATGCGCATTTGCAATGGAGGCTGCATGTTCTATTTCCTTTTGTTGCGGGTTATCTACTCCCAGGGCAATATTAGATCTCACGCTGTCATTGAACAACAGCGGTTCCTGTGTTACAATACCCATCATGCTGCGCAGGCTGTTGATAGAATAATTTTTTATGTTAACACCATCCAGCAAAATTTCCCCTTCGCTTACATCATGAAACCGGGGCAGCAGATCTGCCAGCGTACTTTTGCCAGCGCCCGACGAGCCCACCAGTGCAATTGTGGTACCCTTGGGCAACACAAAACTGATATTGTTGAGAATGGTGGTATCATCATATTTAAACGACACATTTTTAAATTCTATGGACTGACGAAAACCGGATGCTATCACCGGGTTTTCTTTTTCAACAATAACGTCGGGTGTCAGGAGTATCTGTTCAATGCGTTCGGCCGCGGCACTTCCTTTTTGTAAATTATAAAAAGAGGTGCTTAATGATTTTGCCGGATTTATCATCAACCCAAAAATGGCAATATAGCTGATAAACTGGTCTGCATCCATGGCGGAGCCCGATTTGTCAAGTATAATGCGGCCTCCATACCAGAATACCATGCACAATACCAGCACACCCAGGAACTCCGACAAGGGAGAAGCCAGTTCTTTGCGGTTGGTAAGTGTGGTCTTTACTTTGTCTACCTGTTGGTTCAGTCTTACAAACTTGCCGGTCATAAAATTTTCTGCAGTAAATGCTTTTATGATGCGCATATTACCCAGGGTTTCATCCATCACATTCATAATATACCCGTACTTTTTCTGTAAGGTGCCCGAATCTTTTCTTAACGATCGGCTGAGCCGTCCAATTAAAAGGCCAATCAGCGGAAACAATACAAAAATGAAAAGGGTTAACTGGTAGCTGAGAAAAAAAAGCACCAGCAGGTAGCCGATAATATTGAGAGGGTCTTTGATGAGGCCGTCCATGGTACTGAGTACACTGGCTTCCACTTCGTAAATATCGTTGCTCATGCGGGCCATGAGATCACCTTTTCTTTTTTCCGTAAAATAACCCACCGGCATGGTAATTATTTTGCGGTAGAGATCGTTGCGCAGCCTGTTCATTACATAATTGCGGATGGGTACCAACACTCTTGATCCCAGGTATAAAAAAAGGTTCTTGAAGAATACGGAAACCAGTACTATCAGGCAGAGATAGAGAAGTGCCTTCATTGGCCCGCGACCACCCGGTTCTGCTATCACCTGGCTGAGCCAGTAGTTGACTTCGTTATAGACCCATTTGGATGAAAATTCAACCTGCGGCTTTTGCAATGCAAGCCCTTCTTTTTTAAACAGCAGTTTCATAAAAGGTCCTATGGCGCCCAGCGATAAAACAGAAAACAGAACAGAAAGGATGTTAAAAAATAAGTAAAGGAAAAAGTCCGCTTTTTTGTGCTTTATATATTTGAAAATAGTAGCAAATTTGTTCACAATGTTTTTTTTTACTGCCTGCAAAGGTAGTTGTTTACCTAAACTGAACAGGTAGAAAGGATTATTTTAAGTATTTATATAAAAAACACCCAATGGTTGCCCGCTGTCATGACTAAGGGGCACGGAACTTGATTTGCATATTCCGAAACGGGGCTTCTGCTTACCAGTATTTTTTAGGCGATGGCTTCAGTTTTTATAAATCATTTCTACATTTGTTGTTTAATTTATAATGATCAATTTTATACCCATATTTCCGCTTGGCATTGTTGTGTACCCGGGAGAAAACCTCAACCTGCATATTTTTGAACCAAGGTATAAACAGCTGATAACAGAATGTTTTTCGGAAAAGAAAATGTTTGGCATTCCTGCAGTCATCAATAACCGCCTCAATGAAATGGGTACACTGGTAGAAATAGCTGAAATAACCAGTACCTATGATAATGGCGAATTGGACATAAAAACAACCGGTGTAAAGGTTTTTAATGTGCTGGAAATAATAAAACAGGTGCCGGATAAACTGTACAGCGGCGCCATTGTAAATTACCCGGAAAATATTGAAGACGCGGGCAAGAAAGACCTGATGAACAAAGTGGTAAAAGCAGTACGTGAGCTGCATACCCGCCTGAAAGTACAGAAAGAGTTTAAAAAACCCGATGATGAACTCAACAGTTATGATATTGCCCACCACGCAGGCTTATCCCTGGAACAGGAATATGAATTACTGGGTTTACTTAAAGAAGTGCAAAGACAGGAATACCTGAAAAGGCACCTGGCTAAGGTATTGCCGGTAATGGCGGAAATGGATCAACTGAAAGAAAAAATAAAACTCAACGGGCATTTTAAAAATTTATCTTCCCTGGATTTTGATATTTCCTGACTTGCTTTGATGCATTTATGTAATCACCTGCCCGTGGTTCAGGGGTATCGTATATTTTTGCTTTCTTTATCTAAAACTTATACCCGTTGGCGCATACCACCATTTGTTTTGATTTCGGCAATACACGTTTAAAATACGCGGTATTTAATGGCAATAGTCAACAGGCGGCAGCAGTGCTGGAGAATGATCAAAACGATACCCTGGAAGCTGTATTGGATAAGTACCAGCCTTCAAAATCGATACTTTCTTCGGTCATTAACCACAATGCAGGTATTGAGACCCTGCTGGCAACCCGCACCGCTTTTCATAAATTATCGCACCTCACCAAATTGCCGTTTACCACACCTGTAGGCAAACCTGAAACCATTGGTGCAGACCGCTTGGCCCTTTGCGCTGCAGCAGTTGAACTGTTTCCCCAAAAAAACAACCTGGTCATTGCGCTGGGCACCTGCATTACCTACAATTTTATCAATAAGTTCCACGAATTCACGGGTGGTGGCATCTCACCGGGCATGGATATGCGCTTTAAATCGCTGCATACATTTACGGCTTTGTTGCCCGTAATTAAGGAAGACTGGAACTTTCCGCTCATCGGATATGACACCAGAACCAATATTTTAAGCGGTGTAATACTCGGAATGGCAAAAGAAATTGACGGCTTTATAGACGCATATTCAGCACGTTATGACAACTTTAACGTGCTTTTAACCGGGGGTAATTGTGCCTATTTTGTTCCCCACCTTAAAAACCAGATATTTGCAGACCCTGATTTGTTATTCAAAGGATTATATGCTATTAGTGAGTGCAACAACCAAACGTAAACTGTGGTTCAGTTTTCTTTTTTTATCAGTAGTAGTTGGCAGCCTGCAGGCGCAGGAAAATTCACCTTATTCAAGATATGGATTTGGCGATTTGGTACCCAACCAGCCCGTATTAAACCGTGGCATGGGGGGCATTGCCGCCGGTTATGTTGATTATGATAAACGATATGATCTGAAAGACCAGTATCCGAAATCGCAGAACGTAAATTTTCTGAACCCCGCGTCTTATTCGAAAATCAGGATTACCTCTTTTAACCTTGGTTTTGAAATAGACAGCAGAACATTGCGCTCGCCGGCCCAGGCAGAAAAATTTACTGCCAGCAGCGCCATTATTTCTTACCTGCAGCTGGGTATACCGCTGAGCCGTAAAAGACAGATAGGACTAAACCTGGGCCTGAGGCCGCTTTCGAGGATCAATTATAAAATTCAGACATCGGAAAAACATTTGTACCCCGATCCTTCAATACTGTCAGATAGTATCAGCAATTTATTTGAAGGAACCGGCGGAACCTATGAAGCATTTGCGGGCATCGGTAAATCATTTAAAAACCTGAGCATTGGCGTAAACGTGGGTTATTTTTTTGGTACCAAAGATTACAGTACACGCAAGACATTTTTGAATGATACCGTTTTGTACTATAAATCAAACTATGAAACCAAAACTTCTTTTGGCGGTTTCCTGTTTAACCTGGGCGTGCAATACCAGGCCAGCCTCGATAAGAAAACAAAACTGGTGATAGGCGCCTTTGGCAACCTGCGGCAGACATTCAACGGACAACAGGATATCATACGTGAAACATTCAGTTATGATGCTTCCGGCGCTCCTTTTCCAATAGATACCGTGGAAGCGCAAAAAGATGTAAAAGGTAAAATTGAATATCCTTCCAACCTGGGAATCGGCTTTACCATTGAGCGGCTCGACAGGTGGATGCTGGGTGCAGATTTTACTACGAGCAACTGGACAGATTATAGCTTTTTTGGCGTAAAAGACCTGGTACGCAATAGCTGGACGATGCATGTGGGCGGACAATTTGTACCCGATGCATTTAATCCGAAAGGCTATTGGAACCATGTTGCCTACCGTGCCGGATTTTATTTTGGCCCCGATTATATAAAAGCCGATGGCAAAGATCTTAACCAGCTCGGTATAACACTGGGTGCCGGTTTACCCGTACGCAAGAATCCATACACCAACCAGTTTACGTATATTAACGTTGGTCTTGAATATGGTAAACGAGGTGGTAATGCCAATCTGCTGCGCGAGAATATGTTTCGCATAACCGTTGGATTTACATTGAGCGATTTGTGGTTTATTAAAAAGAAATACAACTAATTCATGTTTGTGCGCAGGTATAATATTTTACTGACAGCCCTTTTTGCGGGCTGTTTTGTTTTATACAGTTGCGAGAACGATATAAAAGAACTCAACAACCCAAAAGACAAAAGGGCCGCGCTTGAAGAAGGGCATATGATTGAAAGTTATCTCAGTGAGAATGGAAAAGTAAAAGGAAAACTTACCGCGCCGCTGATGTATCGCTACCAGGTAGATTCTCCCTACCTGGAGTTTCCAAAGACATTGCACATAGATTTCTACAACGATTCCATGGTTAAGGAAAGCCAGTTGGATGCTAAATATGGTAAATACCGCGAATGGGAAAACAAGGTATTCTTAAAAGACAGCGTTGTGGTGATCAATGTATTAAAAGGAGATACCCTGCGTTGCGAAGAATTGTGGTGGGACCAGAACGCCCAAAAATTTTATACCAATAAACCCGCCCGCTATAGCCAGAAAGACAAATTTGTGAACTATGGCAGAAATGGGCTGGAAGCCAAACAGGATTTAAGCAATCTTGTATTTTATGATAACAGTGGCACACTCCCCGTGCCCAAAGATTCTGTTGGCAACAGCAAAGACACACTGGTAAATACAAAAAATCAGTAACGGTATACACAGATTTTACTGCACAATCATCACCCATTTACTGCCCTGTTAACAATTAAATAACCCCGATATTAAAAAATAATTAATTAAACGTTTGTTTAATATTAAACAAACGTTTAACTTTGTGCCCATTATTTAAAAAACATGACAGATAAAAAACTCCATATCATGAACCACGCCCTGGAACTCTTTGCCGAAAAGGGTTTTGAAGGCAGTTCCATCCGCGACCTGGCCGCCCGCGCCGGTGTAAACGTGGCAATGGTTAATTATTATTTCGGCTCCAAGGAAAAACTGTTTGAAAGCCTGGTAGAAGAACGATCATCTTACTCGCGGGGCATACTGGAAGAGATAGCAAAAAATGCAACATATACAGACATAGAAAAAGTAGATCATATTATTGACAACCACATCAACAAGTTATTTACAAATCGCAAATTTCACCGTGTACTGCACCAGGAAATGATGCTGAACCAGCGTGAAACACTGCAACAGGCCATCGTTGATTTACTGTACCCCAATAGTCTTATTATAAAAGGGGTTATAGAAACCGGCATCAAACGGGGCGTATTCAGGAAAGTTGATCCGCCGCTGGTGATTGCAACCATAGCAGGCACCATTAACCAGGTGCTGCTGTCAAAAAGAATGTGTATAAAACTGTTGGGCAAAGAGCCGGGCTATATACCCTACGACGACCCGCGGTTTGTAAAAAGACTGGGCGATCATTTAAAACAACTGATGCGGGCGCACCTGCTTGCTCAACCAGAAAATAATAAATAATAAAAAAGAATACTGCACAATGGAAAATCAGGAAGTAACAACAAAAAAGAAAAAATCACCGCTGCGGTTTATTATACTGGCAATCGTAGTGCTGGTGGCCGGTATTTATGGATATAAAAAAATATCTTTTGCACTGGCACACGAAACCACCGATAACGCCCAGGTAGAAACGCAGATAGCACCGGTGCTGCCAAGGGTGGCCGGGTATGTAAAAACAATTGCTGTGAATGATTATGATTCCGTAAGAACCGGCCAGCTGCTGGTAGAACTGGATGATGAGGAACTGCAATCGCAACTGGCGCAAATGGAAGCAGATTACAGAGTAGCCGAAGCAGAAATTGCCAATGCCAAAGCGGCTTTGAACAATGCCGTGGTTTCTATAAAAACCAACAAAGGCAATATTTCGCTCAGTGATGTTAAAGTGCAACAGGCGCAGGATGATTACAACAGGAATAAAAACCTGTTTGCAGACCAGGCAATCACCAAAAAACAACTGGAAGACAGTCGTTATACCCTGGAGCAGGCCAGTCAGCAAGCCTCCAACAGCCAGAGCGATCTGGGTACTGCGCAAAGCCGCATCGCTATTTCACAATCTGCCATCCTGAGGGCAGAAGCACAGCTGGGTGTAAAAAAAGCCATCATCGATCAGCAAAAACTTAAAATTTCTTATACCAAAGTGTACGCACCGCAGGCCGGAAAAATTGGCAAAAGGAATATTACATCCGGGCAATTTGTACAGGCCGGTTCACCATTGTTTTCTATTGTAAACGACAGCACTTACTGGATTGTAGGCAATTTTAAAGAAACACAGATCAAGAAATTTCACCAGGGGCAGGAAGCAGAAATAGAACTGGATGCCTATCCCGATCTTAAAATAAAAGGCACCCTGGAAAGCGTAAGCGATGCTACCGGCGCCAAATTCTCTTTGCTGCCACCGGATAATTCAAGCGGCAACTTTGTAAAAGTTACCCAACGCGTTCCGGTTAAAATAAATATCAATGATATTAACCAGTACAGGAATATTTTAAGGGCCGGTTTGAGTGCCTATATCGTAGTGCCCACAAAATAAATACAGGATTTATGGCTACGCCAAAAGTATTTGCAAGAACTATTATTGTTATTACCACCATCGCCGCCGCCATCATGGAGCTGATTGATACCTCCATTGTCAATGTGGCACTGAATGATATGAGCGGCAGCCTGGGTGTAAGCATTGAAGATATCAGCTGGGTAATTACCGCCTATGCCATTGCCAACGTAATCATTATTCCGCTAACCGGCTTTCTGGCGGAATATTTTGGCAGGAAAAATTATTATATCGCCTCCATGATAATCTTTACAGTTGCCTCGTATATGTGCGGGCAATCAACCAGCCTTGTAGAGATCATCGTCTGGCGTTTTATACAGGGTGTGGGCGGTGGCGCACTGCTGTCTACCTCACAAGCTATTTTGTTTGATGCATTCGAAGTAAAAGATCGGCCTATTGCATCGGGATTGTTTGGTATGGGCATAGTACTGGGCCCCACACTGGGGCCAACACTGGGCGGTTATATTATGGAGAGCTATAGCTGGCCGCTCATATTTATGATCAATATTCCCATTGGTATCATAGCTACCCTGCTGGCATATACATTCATTGGTAAGAAAGAAGGCGAGGGCAGTAAGAAAAAGGAAATTAAAATAGATTATACCGGTATTTTATTGCTGATGGTAGGTATCGGGTGCCTGCAATTTGTACTCGAGCGCGGAGATGCAGACGATTGGTTCAGCAGCGAAGCCATCCGTATATGCAGCGGACTGGCGCTGGCAGGCATTGTAAGTTTTATCTGGTACGAACTCAGTATACCCAAACCGGCAGTAAATCTGCGGATATTGAATAATACCAACCTGGCATTTACTACCATATTTACTTTCGTGGTGGGATTGGGGTTATACACTTCTGTATTTGTGTTTCCGGTACTCGCACAAAGTGTTTTGGGGTATACACCACTCGAAACCGGCTTAACCTTACTGGCCCCTACCATGATTACAGTGGTGCTGATGCCGGTGATTGGTAAACTGATGGCCAAAGGCGTAAAACCGATACCGTTTGTAGTTACAGGATTCCTGCTCTTTGCCGGTTATGCATGGTACAGCTCAAAAGTGAGCATGGACGTAAGCAGGCAGGATTTCTTCTTTCCTTTTGCATTGCGGGCCATTGGAATGAGCATGGTACAATTGCCGCTCATTAACCAGGCAGTTGCCGGTCTGCAACCCAAAGACTATGCATCGGGCATTGCATTGAATAATATGACCAGGCAGCTGGGCGGCGCATTTGGCATTGCCATGGCCAATAACTATGTATCGCGACAGTATGCACAACACCGGCTGGATCTGGTAAGCAATGTTACCGAAGGTGCAGCAGCAGTTACAGAACGTACCAGCAGCATTACTCAGAATTTCGTGAACAAGGGCGGGTTTGATATTGGTACCGCTACCAACAAAGCCCTGGCACTCATAAACAATGCCGTGGACAAGCAGGCGCATTACCTGGCTTACCTGGATACTTTCAGGCTAGTGGCGCTGTTTTTTATTGTAGTAATACCACTGGTTGTTTTTTTACGGGTAAAGAAAACCGTAAAAGCCGATCCTGCAGCTGCAAAAGCAGCCATAGCAGAAGCACATTAATTTTAAAATCATTTTTTGATGAAAAGAATATTTTTTATAGCTATCAGTTTTGCCGCTATGCTCCACTCACAGGCACAGGCAACCGCAAACAGTGAGTTGAAAGGACTCATTAACCAGTCTTTTACTTATTTTCCAAAAATTAAAGAAGTAGAAAATACGATAGAAACTGCCAGGCAAAGACTGGAGATAGCAAAGAATAATTTACCGGTAGTGGATGCCAATGCCAGCTACAATTTTGTGGAACCGAAAATTGTTTTGCCGCTGGAAGTAAACGGCAAGCAGCAGGATTTCCAGTTTGCACCCGTGCACAACCTCAATGCCAACGTGGGTGGCAGCTATACCCTTTTTGACTTTGGCAGGTTAAAAGCCAATATCGAAAAATCAAAGGCAGATATAAAATACGCAGAACACAATACAGACAATGCAAAAAACCAGCTGGCCAACCAGGTAGCCAATATTTATTTCAATATCATTTATTTTCAAAGGGGCATTGTTATTGAAGACAGCGTGATTGCATACCTCAATGACAACAAAGAGGTGGTTGAAAGCAAATTAAAAAATGGCGATGCCATTAAGCTTGACCTGCTGAGCATTCAATCTCAGATAGACGCGGAACAAAACAGGAAACTGGATCTGCAGAATTATTTGCAGAAACAGCAAAACCTTTTGCTGTATACTACAGGGGGCAACGCCATTGCGGGAACAGGCTTTGATTTTGAAATTCCATTAAAAGCGGTAACGGAAGCATTGGGCGATGCCCAGATCAACAACCCCGAATACCTGATGGCCAACGACCGTGTAAAACAGGCACAGAATGATATTGCCATTGCAAGGCTGGGTACCAGGCCCTCTGTAAATGTTGGCGCCAATGCCGGAATGAAAAACGGCTATGTACCCAATGTAAACGAAATGCGGTTTAACTATGCAGCAGGAATTTCACTAAAACTGCCCATTTACGATGGCAACAGAACAAAACACCAGGTTCGGCTTTCAGAAACGGAGTTAACACAAAATAAACTGGCTATTGAAACCCTGAACAGCAACTACAAACGTGATATACAACAGGCATTGATAGATATACAATCCAACCAGGAACGAATCACCAATACACGGGGCCAGATTGAGCAGGCGCAGACTGCGCAGGACCTGGCCGCCAGCCGTTTTAAGAACGGCGTAGGCACCAACCTGGAGATAACCAATGCCAGTACCAATGTAGAAAGAGCCCAGTTCAGCAAGCTGCAGTACGAGTACCAGTTGTGCCTGGCGAAAGTGGAGCTGGTGAAGCTGCTGGGGTACAAATACTGGTAAAAAGATGGCGGGATTGCTGATTGCGGGATCTTGAGAATTGCTTCTGTGTGGTTTGAAATGGAATTAAGGAATAGCTTTATTAGAAAGATACAGATTGGAAATACAGATCGGCCAGGCTTTACTTTGGGTGTTACACAAAATGAAATCTCAGGATATCCCGCAATCAGCAATCTCAAAATCCCTTCCGCTGCCCCTGTTTAGATTTATTTTAAATTTTGAATTTTATATTTTGAATGCTGTTCCGGTAAAATAAATCCCAAAATCTCCCAATCAGCAATCTCAAAATTTCTTCCGCAGCCCTGTTTAGATTTATTTTAAATTTTGAATTTTATATTTTGAATGCTGTTCCGGTAAAATAAATCCCAAAATCTAAAAATCAGCAATCTCAAAATTCTCCCCGCTGCCCCGCCCTTGCGCTGCGTGAAACCATCGAAGCGAAAGCCTGGCCGCAAACCAAATCTCAAAATCCCGCAATCAGCAATCTCAAAATAAAAGAGCCCCGGACGTAAATCCGGGGCTTAATGTTTTTTGTACGAACCTCACCAATTTTTTAGGTCATCATAGGTACAAAACTTAATTGGTTCTTTCTGTAGGAATTGGATTTTAACGGATAGGTTTTTGCATCATGAATGATAAAAAATGCGCTTAAATAGGTTGACGGACATTGGATTTAAAAAATGGTTTTTGCTGGATTTGGACTGGTTTGGTTTTCAGGATTAGGATTTGCTGCATTCATATCGTTCATTTCAACAATACAAACATACAATCCAGTGCAGGCGGGTGCAAGAGCACAAACGCCTGATTTTATTTCTTCGGTTTTTACATGGTAAATCGTAAGTTTACGAGACCGGAATTTTGTATTTACACCTAATTTTTTGTTCTGTATCATAATCATTTACTTTTAGAGTTTATATACCAGTAAATGATTAGGCGAAAACGCTTATCAGCCTTAACCAGTAAATTAAACATGTCATATGAAATTTGAAAACAAAACCATCTTCATTTCCGGCGGAAGCAGGGGCATCGGAAAAGCCATTGCCCTGCGCCTTGCCAGGGAGGGTGCCAATATTGCCATTGCAGCTAAAACCGTGGATCCCAATCCCAAACTGGATGGTACCATCTTCACAGCAGCCGAAGAGATTGCAAAGGCCGGCAATGGTAAAGTGCTGCCACTACAGGCGGATATCCGTTTCGAGGAAAGCATCAATGAAGCTGTAAAAACAACCGTTGCAACATTTGGCGGTATAGACATTTTAATCAACAATGCCAGTGCCATCAGCCTGGCCCAGACAGAACAAACAGAATGGAAACGCTGGGAACTCATGCATGGCATCAATATAAGGGGCACTTTTTTTACCAGCAAAGCCTGTATCCCCCATCTTAAAAAAGCACATAATCCGCATATACTTAATTTATCGCCCCCCATCAATCTGGATCCGGGCTGGTTTGCCAAACACCTTGCCTATACCATCAGCAAATACGGTATGAGTATGGTTGTACTCGGTCTCGCAGAAGAATTAAAAGGGGACCGTATTGCTGCCAACGCACTATGGCCCAAAACCACCATTGCAACGGCAGCAGTCCAGAATTTGCTGGGCGGAGATTTTCTTATGCAGCGCAGCCGTACCCCCGAAATAGTAGCGGACGCCGCTTTCCATATCCTGCAACGCCCGTCGTACGAATGCTCGGGCAATTTTTTTATAGATGAAGACGTATTAAAGGCAGAAGGCGTTACAGATTTTTCACATTACGCTGTAAATCCGCAACATAAATTAATGATGGACCTGTTTGTATAACTACCGTTCGTCATTGTAATAATCGTAAAAATCCCGCCACCCAGGCGGGATTTGCTTTTCCTTAACGCTGTTTATCATGAAATTCATGCATTTCAGATAATTTCTTATAAAACAGGCATTTTGCTGCTCTATCTTCATTTTATTAAAATTATAGCGGCAGTTTCAACCTTACTATTTAGCAATATTGCCGGTATAAATGTTTAGACTACAACCCTCATAAACATGCTGCTGCGCCAATACATACTACTATTTTCCCTGGCTGCAGGAACTACTATCGCCCACGCGCAGACGCCCAAACAATTACCAGCTAAAAGACTTACCGGCGCTATTAAAGTAGATGGCAAACTGGATGATATTGCCTGGAAAGATGCGCCCATGGCTACGGGATTTGTAGAATTAAGGCCCATTGCATTCAGGAAAGAAGAAGACGCCAACAGAACGGAAGTCTATTTCTTATACAACGACCAGGGCATTTACATCGGTGGATATTGCCATGAAAGGACAAAAGACAGTATACAGACGGAGCTGATAGGCCGCGATAATTTTGGCAGCAATGATTTTATAGGGGTGATTTTTGACACCTACAATGACAAAATCAACGGCTTCGAATATTTTCTTACACCGCTCAACGAACAAATGGACGCCAAACAGGCGCCTTCATCCGGCAATGGCAACTCCGAAGATTTTACCTGGAACAGCGTCTGGAAAAGTGGGACCAGTCTGCTGAACGATGGCTGGACATTCGAATTCTTTATTCCTTATTCTGCGATCCGGTTCAGTAGAAAAAATAACCAGGACTGGGGCCTCAATATTGTTCGCAGAAGAAGAAAACTGGGTCAGCAGCTTTTCTGGAACCCCATCAATCCGGTAGTCAACGGATTTTTAACCCAGGAAGGTTTCTGGACAGGTATTGAAAATATAAAACCTCCTGTCAGACTTTCTTTTTCTCCTTATTTTTCGGCTTATGTTAACCACTACCCATATAATCTGGCTGGTGTAAAAAACACCAACGTCACGCTAAACGGGGGCATGGATGTAAAATATGGAATCAGCCAGGCATATACGTTAGATATGACACTGATACCGGATTTTGGCCAGGTACAGAGCGATAACCAGGTACTGAACCTTACACCTTTTGAAGTCAGGTACAACGAAAACCGCAGTTTTTTTACGGAAGGGACAGAGTTGTTTACAAAAGGCAATCTTTTTTACAGCAGGCGGGTGGGAGGAGAACCACTGCATTATTATGATATAGCCGGTTCTCTTGGCAGCAATGAACGCATTATCAAAAATCCGGCAGAGAGCAAATTAATCAACGCCACAAAAATCTCCGGCCGCAGTAAAGGCGGACTGGGGATTGGTTTTTTTAATGCCATTACAAAAGCACAATATGCGCTTGCAGAAGATGGCACCGGCAAACAACGGAAAATAGAAAATGACCCGCTCACCAACTACAATGTATTCGTGCTGGACCAGACACTAAAATACAATTCGAGTGTAAGTTTTATAAATACCAATGTAATGCGCAGCGGAAGCGATTACGACGCCAACGTAAGTGCCGGACTTTTCAGTTTTTATGATAAGAAGAACAGGTGGAACCTGTATGGAAAAGGGTTTACAAGCACTCTATTTAACAAAGGAGGCAAAAATACCACGGGTTATAAATACAACCTGGGCATGTCTAAAGTGAGCGGTAAATTTAATTTCCAGGTAGAATCTACCCTGCACGATGATAAGTTTGATTTTAATGATCTCGGGTATATGACATTCACCAATTATTGGGAGCGCCTGCTGTACCTGGGGTATAATTTCGTAAAGCCAAAAAGGATTTTTAATCAGCTCTATCACAATTTTAATTTTGTGTACACCCACCGGTATAAACCATACAGTTACCAGAATATCAATGTCAACTATAATTTCAATGGTCAGCTGAAAAACCTCTGGTATATTGGTACCAATGTTTATTTCTCCCCGCAGGGTAACGATTTTTATGAACCGCGGCACGTTGGCAGGGCATTCCGGACACCCGTAAATATTGGATTTGGTAATTTTATAGAGACCAATTTTGCCAGGAAATATTATGCGGAAGGAAGTTATACCGTAAACTGGTTTAATTTAAAAGGATGGAAGGAATTACAACTTTCCTTTTTCCAGCAATACAGGGTAAACAATAAGATTTCCTTCAGTCACCAGATAAGTGTCAGTCCCCGCTGGAACAATATAGGATACAGTACTATCCGCACCGGTACCGATCCCAACGAAGACACCGTTATTTTTGCACGCCGCAACCGCAACACCATAGAAAATGTGTTACGGGTAAAATACAGTTTCAATACCAGCATGTACATAACATTGCGGGCCAGGCACTACTGGAGTAAGGTCAGCAACCTGGAATTTTTTACACTTCGCAAAGATGGCGGACTGGATGGCAATACATCATTTAATGAAAACCTCAACCAGAATTACAATGCGTTCAATATAGATATGGTGTACAGCTGGCGATTCGCCCCCGGTAGCGAAATAAATATTGTCTGGAAGAATGCCATCGGCGTTTTCGACCGCAATGTGGTGACTAATTATTTTAAAAATGTAAGCAATACCCTCGATGCCCCGCAAAACAACAGCATCTCCTTTAAGATCCTTTATTTTTTCGATTACCTGCAACTGAGAAAAAGCCATTAGCTATTAGCTGTTAGCTGTTAGTGCTCGTACCAGTTCATGATACCCCAGATTGGCCACTAACGGCTAAAACTAATAACGTTTGCGACAATTGCTAACAGCTAACAGCTAACGGCTAGCCGCTGTTAGTGCTCGTACCAGTTCACGATACCCGCAGATTGGCCACTAATGGCCAACAATTAAAAGAGAATAACCGTTTGCGACAATTGCTAATAGCTAATAGCTAACAGCTAATAGCTAACGGCTAACCGCTGTTAGTGCTCGTACCAGTTCACGATACCCGCAGATTGGCCACTAACGGCTAAAACTAATAACCGTTTGCGACAATTGCTAACAGCTAACAGCTAACCGCTAATAGCTAACAGCTAACCGCTGTTTTCCACAGCGAAAAACTAAAAGCTTTCCTTAAATTGTGTTACAAACTATTGTAACATGAGAAAATTTCTTTTCAGCTCCCTGGTTTTCGGGGCTGCTATCCTTTTAATCTTTCCCGCCTCCGCTCAAAAAAAATCAACCCCGGTTAACAATGAACCGGTAAAAACACTTGCCCTCGATGATCTGCAGGGCAAATACGACACCTATAAAAAAATAGCTTTGCAAATCTGGGACTATGCAGAAGTTGGTTATAAAGAAGTAAAAAGTTCCGCCCTTCACCAGAAAACATTACAGGATAATGGTTTTACAGTAGAAGCCGGTGTAGCCGGCATACCCACTGCTTTTGTGGCTACTTACGGCAATGGTAAACCGGTTATTGGTATACTGGCAGAATACGATGCTTTGCCCGGTCTTGCCCAGCAGGCGGTACCCGAAAAAAAAGCCATAGACGGACAGGCCGCAGGTCATGCCTGCGGGCACCATTTATTTGGAACCGCTTCCGTAGCTGCAGGTATTGAGATAAAAAAACTAATTGAAGCAAAGAAGTTCGGCGGCACTATAAAAGTATTTGGCTGTCCCGCAGAAGAAGGGGGTAGCGGTAAAGTGTATATGGTGCGTGCAGGGCTTTTTGCAGATGCCGATGTGGTGATTCACTGGCACCCGGGTGCAGATAACAGTGTTACCATGACAAGCGCATTGGCCAATAAGTCAGCCAAATTTCGTTTTCATGGATTATCTGCCCACGCTGCCGCCGCTCCTGAAAGAGGCCGTAGTGCACTGGACGGTGTAGAGGCGCTGGATTATATGGTAAACATGATGCGTGAACACGTGCCGCAGGAAACGCGCATTCATTATGTTATCACCAATGGCGGTAAGGCGCCCAACGTTGTACCCGATTTTTCAGAAGTGTATTATTATGTAAGACACCCCAAAAGGGATGATGTGGTAAGTATATTCGACCGCCTGGTAAAAGCAGCCGAAGGTGCAGCAATGGGTACAGGCACTACCATGGACTATGAAATCATAGGCGGCACACATGATTTGTTATTAAACCGCACGCTGGGAGATGCCATGCAAAAAAACCTGGAGAAAGTTGGCGGTGTATCCTATACGACAGAAGAAATGGAATTTGCAAAAAAATTGCAGTCCACTTTTGGGTATAAAGTACCGGCCATAGAAACAGCTGCCACAGTAAAACCCATCAAAGAAGAAAGCAATGCAGGTGGCGGATCTACCGATGTGGGCGATGTAAGTTATGCGGTGCCTACTGTAGGCATGAGTGCTGCCACATGGGTGCCCGGCACCCCTGCACACAGCTGGCAGGCGGTTGCCTGCGGCGGTACAGACATTGGCACTAAAGGCATGATGGTAGCAGCTAAAACCATGGCATTAACAGCCATCGATTTATTTACCAACCCGGCGCTGATTGAAAAAGCAAAAGCAGAATTTATCAAAGCAAAGGGCGATTACCAGTATAAAGCTTTGTTGGGCGACCGGAAACCTGCATTGAATTACCGCGACTGATATTACAAAGGGTTGCTGCCTGTTTTTCATAACCAAATTAAAACGCCAACATGAGAAAACATTTTACTGCAACCTTTACATGTATTGCATTGATTTTTTTACAGCTGAACGCACAAAAAAAAGATGCTGCGGCTGATATGAAAGAAAAAGTAATCACCGGTTTACAGGATCAGTATGTAAAATACAGGAATATCGCTTTTTCTATCTGGAGCTTCGCAGAAGTGGGCTACAAAGAAACAAAGAGCACCGCTTTATTGCAATCAACCTTAAAAGAAAACGGGTTTACCATTGAAACCGGCGTGGCCGGTATACCTACGGCGTTTGTTGCTACTTACGGCAATGGTAAACCGGTAATTGGCGTGCTGGCAGAATTTGATGCGCTGCCCGGTCTCTCGCAGGATACGGTGCCCGAAAGAAAACCACTGCCCGACAAAATTGCCGGCCATGCCTGCGGCCATCATTTATTTGGCACTGCCTCTGTTGCAGCAGCCATTGAAATGAAAAAAATGATGGAACAGTATAAAATTAGCGGCACCATAAAATTATTTGGCTGCCCGGCAGAAGAAGGCGGAAGTGGCAAGGTATACATGGTAAGGGAGGGACTGTTCAACGATGTGGATGCAGTAGTGCACTGGCATCCCGCATCCACCAATGCAACGGCTATCGGTTCGTCATTGGCCGACATTACAGCAAAATTTCGATTTCATGGGTTGTCGGCACATGCGGCAGCCGCACCAGACAAAGGCCGGAGTGCATTGGATGGGGTAGAGGCCATGGATAATATGGTAAACATGATGCGTGAACATATTCCGCAGGATGCCCGGATACATTATGTGATATCCAATGGCGGCAGGGCTCCCAATGTGGTACCCGATTTTGCGGAAGTCTGGTATACCATCCGGCACAGAACAAGAACAGAGGTTGCTCGTATTTTTGACTGGGTAGTGCAGGCTGCCAATGGGGCCGCCATGGGAACGCAAACAAAAGTTGACTATGAAGTGCTGAGCGGTGAGTATGAAACATTGCCCAATAAAGCACTGGCCATTGCCTTGCAAAAAAATCTGGAAAAGGCAGGAGGGGTAAACTATACTGCCGCCGAAGCCGCATTTGCGCAGAAAATTCAATCAACCTTTGGTTATAAAGTTCCACCGGTAACTGCCGCAGCAACGGTTGAGCCTTTGTTGCTGGAAAATATCAACACCGTATTTTATGCGTCTACTGATGTGGGCGATGTTAGCTGGACGGTTCCTACCATTGGAATGGGAGCGGCTACGTGGGCGCCGGGTACACCGCCGCATAGCTGGCAGGCGGTTGCCTGCGGTGGTACGGATATCGGTTTCAAAGGCATGATGGTAGCGGCAAAGACAATGGCCATGACCGGGCTGGATCTGCTGACTGATAAAAACTTACTGGAAACAGCAAAAAAAGAATTCCTCGAAGCGCGTGGTGCCGATTTTAAATACAAAGCAATCCCTGGCGACAGAAAACCGCCCTTTAACTACCGGGACTAGTATATGGTTGAGGCTTCAAAAATAATTTTTGATAACTGACTATTACAAAAAAACCGAAGTTTTTTTGCCTTCGGTTTTTTTCAATTTATTCTCCCTGCAGCTTTTCCGGCCGCATCTGCGGAAACAGCAGTACATCCTGTATGCTTGCCTGGTTGGTCATAAACATGCAAAGCCGATCTATACCAATTCCAATGCCGCTGGTGGGCGGCATTCCGTATTCCAGCGCACGTAAAAAATCGTGATCTATAAACATCGCTTCATCATCGCCGCGCTGCATCAGCTGCGCCTGTTCTTCAAAACGTTCACGCTGCTCCACGGGATCATTCAGCTCACTGTATGCATTGGCGGCTTCTTTGCCATTGATCATCAGCTCAAAACGCTCTACCAGTCCGGGTTGCACGCGGTGCTTCTTGGTGAGAGGACTCATCTCCACCGGATAGTCAATGATAAAAGTTGGTTGTATATAGGCATGCTCGCTGGTATTGCTGAAAATCTCATCAACCAGTTTTCCTTTCCCAATATTGCCCGGTACGCCAATATTTAATTGTTTACAAACTTCGCGCAGCCCCGCTTCGTCTTTCTCACTGACATCAATACCCGTATTTTCTTTGATGGCATCCAATATAGATACTCTTTTGAACGGCGCTTTGTAACTGATCGTATTATCGCCCAGCTGCACTTCCGTTGTACCATGCAATGCAATGGCAATGCGTTCTATCAGTTGTTCGGTGATTTCCATCATCCAGAAATAATCTTTGTAGGCGGTATACCACTCCAGCACCGTAAATTCCGGATTATGCGTGCGGTCCATGCCTTCATTGCGGAAGTTGCGGCTGAATTCATAGACCCAGTCGAACCCGCCCACAATCAATCTTTTCAGGTACAATTCATTGGCAATCCTCAGGTAAAATGGTGTATCCAGCGCATTGTGGTGTGTAATAAAAGGCCTTGCAGCCGCACCGCCGGGTATGGCTTGCAGCACAGGTGTATCTACTTCCAGCGCGCCCTTCTCATTTAAAAATTCCCGGATGGTATTTATCATTCGGGTGCGTTTTACAAACACCTCTTTTACTTCCGGGTTAATGGTAAGGTCAACATAGCGCTGGCGGTACTTAAATTCCGGGTCGGTTACTTCATCAAAAACCTCTCCCTCTTTTTCGCGCACAACCGGTAATGGTTTCAATGATTTTGCCAACAGGCTGAACTCTTTTACATGAATAGACGTAGTGCCTGTTTTAGTAGTAAAAACATATCCTTTGATACCAATAATATCTCCCAGGTCCAAAAGTTTTTTCCAAACCATCTGGTACATGGATTTGTCTTCTCCCGGGCAAATATCATCCTGCTTGATATAACATTGTATTCTGCCGGTTGCATCCTGTATAACAGCAAAATTGGCTTTCCCCATATCACGAACGCTCATGATGCGCCCTGCTATGCATACATCTTCAAAGTCTGCTTTGTTTTCTTCGCCCTTATAATTGGCCAGTATATATGCTGCATTACTGTTTACGGGGTACATCGCCGCAGGATAAGGATCGATGCCCAGCTTCCTCAACCCTTCCAATTTTTCTCTACGTATGATTTCCTGTTCTGATAATTGTTGTATGCTCATGTATAACTGTTATTAGATCCCTGACCGGGATTGACCGGCCTTTAACGGGTTGCAAAAATACAAGATTGAAGCGGGAAATCAGCTTCCGGAGAAGCCTGCTGCACATAATTGCCAACGGCATTCAGCCGGTTGGTTAGCGCCCGATGGGAATGCGGACGGCCAGTGCGGGGTATAATTGCCTGGAATAAGAAAATTTATACAGTTAGGGAGCGTTCTCGGTTTTAAGTGAAAACGACATGGCTTTCACCCGGCTTCTGTGTGCGCCCACAAAGAATGGAATAGAACCGCACATAGCTCCAACGCCAACTACAACGGCAACAGCGCCCAACACAGCCTCTACTTCGCCAGAACTTAACTCATCATTGCCACTTCCACTCCGTTTGTTGCGGTTAATGCCGTCAATGATCAGGGCGGTGCCACCGGCAGTAACCACAGCACCCGCGCTCAAAAAAATAATACCTGCTCTTTGTTTACGCCTGCTGCGTTGCATATAATCATCGTGGCGCGAATAGTTATTGTTGGGAGTAATTACCTGCGAGAAGAGGGGGGCAGAAAATGCAGTTAACAGCATGATTATCGTCAACCTTTTCATGTTGCTGGTTTTAGAATGTAAAGATAGGTCAAAATTGAAATAACCTGCTGGCACTCAGGCAAAAAGCTTCACAATTCTTTAATACACAGGGAATATTCAGGTAACATGCTTTTTCCAAATTTGTAAAACGCATATCCAAATGGAAAAACGACCGGTTGATGTTGTGGTATTGTCTGACCTGCACCTGGGTACATACGGTAGCCGCGCCAAAGAAATTACCAGCTATTTGCGCAGTATTGCTCCGCAAATGCTCATCTTGAATGGTGATATTATTGACATCTGGCAATTCAGCAAACATTATTTTCCCGCCGCTCATTTTGGTGTCATCCGCGAAATCATTCAAATGATGAGCAATGGCACACGGGTTATTTATATTACCGGAAACCACGACGAAACATTGCGCCGTTATTCCGGAATTGACCTTGGCAATTTTCAGCTCACGGATAAACTGGTGATAGAAATCAATAACAAGATGACCTGGATTTTTCATGGCGATGTGTTTGACAATACCACCAGGGGAAGCGCAAAAGTGCTGGCCAAACTGGGCAGCACAGGCTATGGCATGCTTATTCTATTGAACTGTTTTATCAACAGCGGACTTCGCTTATTCGGATACGAGCGCATCTCACTTTCAAAAAAAATAATGGATGGCGTAAACAAGGCCGTGGCAAAAGTAAATGACCTGGAAATGATAGCATCACAGCTGGCCATTGAAAAAAAATACGACTACGTTATCTGTGGCCATATTCACCAGCCTTGTAAAAAGTTAGTAAGCACCGCCGCCGGAAGCGTAACCTATCTCAACAGCGGCGACTGGATTGAACATTTAAGTTCGCTTGAATACCATGATAACGACTGGCATGTGCACCATTACGAAATGAGCCAGGCAGCCTGCGAAAAAACAAACGACAATAAACGGATCGTGAATGTGGTATCGGAAGAGATACATTTTTATATCAATTCACTTGCAGTTTAGTGCGTTGATACAAACAACTTAAAAATTGATGCAATGAAAATATTTTATGCAGTACAGGCAACGGGAAACGGGCATATAAGCCGTGCAATGGAGTTGTTGCCCTGCCTGCGTTTATACGGACAGGTAGATATATTCTTAAGTGGCGCCAACAGCCAGTTAAAAGCGGATATGCCTGTACGTTACCGAAGCAAAGGCCTCAGCCTGTTTTATAACAATGGCGGCGGACTTAGTTATGGTAAAACCATCAGGGAACTGAATCCGCTGCGGGTATGGAAAGAGGTTAGGGAACTCCCGGTAGAACGGTACGATGTGGTCATCAATGATTTTGAATCCATCACCGCACTGGCCTGTGCCGTAAAAGGAATTCCTTCTGTAAATTTTGGTCACCAGGCATCGTTTCAATCGGCGCTAACGCCAAGGCCTTCCCAAAAAGAGATATTGGGGGAATTTATTTTAAAACACTATGGAAAGGCTACCACTTATATGGGATTGCATTTTGAACGCTACGATGATTTTATTTATACCCCTGTCATCAAAAAAGATGTGTTAAAGGCGAAACCTGCCGATAAAGGCCATATCACTGTTTATTTGGGAGCCTACAACGATGAAACCGTTATGAAATACCTGGGCCAGATAAAAGGATTCCATTTCCAGGTATTTTCAAAACAGGTCAGGCAGTCATACACCTCCGGAAATATCACGTTCATGCCGGTAAACAACCAGTCATTTACAGAAAGTATGATAAACAGTGCAGGTATCATAACCGGTGCAGGCTTTGAAACACCCGCAGAAGCATTGCAACTGGGAAAGAAAATAATGGTAATACCCATCAGGGGCCAGTATGAACAAATGTGCAATGCGGCGGCGCTGGAGCAACTCGGTGTTAAATGTGTGGACAGGCTGGATGGGTCTTTTGTAAATGCCTTTCATGAATGGCGCCAGTCGTCTTCACAAAAAATGATTGAATATGGTGACGTTGCACCGCAGCTAATCAGCAGCCTGCTGGAAAACTATCCGTACAAAGGCACCGCATTGGACCTGTTGTATCCCGATTTTATTTTTAACTGATGGTAAGCAGCACTTGCCAGGCGTCATCTACCTGGCCCCTGTTAAGCAACTCCTTTGCATACACATGCAGTTCCAATTCCATTTCTTCGGGGTTAATGGAATAATACTGGAAAATATTCTTTAACCTTTCATCATAAAAAGCAGGATCGATAACAGGCAATGCCGGCAGGCCCACCAGCAGATCAAGTTCAATGGCCGTAAGTATACTGCTTTGAAGAATGTTTAATGGCAACAACTGACGGCCGATACTCATTGAGTGGGTTGTTTGCGCTAACTGGTTGTAGAAAATAATAAATGCAACAGTAATAAATATAGTACGCGCTTACTTTTTATTGGCAAGCAGTGAAAAATTGCTTTCTTCCCTTACAATGGAATTGCTGAGCATTCCCAGTCCGTCAATTTCCATTTCTATTGTATCGCCTTCCTGCAGCCATTGCGCAGTATAACCGGGATTGTTTAGTTTGCCCGTGCCATTCAATTCAAGGAAACACCCTGTTCCCACTGTACCGCTTCCAATAATATCACCGGGGAAGAGATCCACCCCGTAAGAAGCTCTTTCAATCAGTTCGGCAAATGTCCAGTCCATATCACTTAAATTACCATCACTTACCTGCTCACCGTTTACCCGGCATTGCATACGCAGGTTCCAGCATTTGCCGGTATGATTTTCTTTTGCATTTGTTTCAAATACCTGCAATTCATCCGGCGTTACAAGCCATGGACCGATGGTAGTAGCAAAATCTTTTCCTTTGGCAGGCCCCAGCTGTAATAACATTTCTTCCTGCTGCAGGCGTCTTGCACTAAAATCATTCATGATCATAAGCCCGCCAATATAGGCATCTGCATCTGATGCGCTGATATTTCTGCCTTGTTTGCAAATAACAATGGCCGCCTCCAGCTCAAAATCCAGGTTCTCAAAATGGTCGGGCATACAGGATACGCCACCCGGGCCCTGGATGCCATGGTGATTGGAGAAATAAAAAACCGGGTATTGGTCAAATTGTGGTATCATGTCTGCCTGCCTGTTTTTTCTTGCTGCGGCTACATGTTGCCGGAAGGCATACCCATCTCTTAACGATGTGGGAAACGGCACGGGCGCCAGCAATTGTACAGTATCGTACTCAACCGCTCTCTTTTTAGATATGGTCTCATCTCTCACCATCATTTCGCCTCCGAGCGCCATGGGGTAAGCATCCTCCCAGTAATTTAAAAACATGCTCATGGTATTGGGCAAATCCGGGTGCAGTAATTCCATATCATAGAGATAGCCATCTATCAGAGCGGCCAGCTGCTCATGTCCTTCTTTGAGGTAAGAAACTAATTTCATGCGGATTGTTTATACCCGCAATTTATATTTTTTATTGTAGCCGCCTGTTTAATTCTGTATGCCGGCAACCGTTTATATGCTTATTTGTAACTTCCGGTTATGAAATTTTTAATAGCAACCTTATTGCTTTCATTCTCCATGGTAAAAAGCAACGGCCAGCAAAAAACAGATAGCTGGCTGGAACAATTATTGCGCAACCAGACATCGCCTTTATTGCAGCAGGTGTTGAATTTGCCCGATACTTTTCATTACCAGGTTATTTACACACAAATAAACAGGGACAAAAACAACCGGCCTCATTTTAAAAATTACTACCTGCACCTTGACAGTAACCAGTATTTCAACCCGGCTTCCACGGTAAAACTGCCCGTTGCTTTGTGTGCGCTGGAAAAGCTGCACGAACTGAATGTACCGGGCCTCAACAGCAACACCACCATGCTTACCGACAGTAGTTATTCCGGCCAGGTTAGCTGGTACGCAGACAGCCTTGCAGAAAGCGGCCGGCCATCCATTGCACAGTATATCAAAGAAATATTTTTGGTGAGTGACAATGATGCGTACAGCCGGTTGTATGAATTTGTGGGCCAGCAAACGCTGAATGAAAAATTATTGCAAAAAGGCTATACCGGCAGCCGCATTACCCGCCGTTTTATGGCAATGACAGAAGAAGAAAACAGGCATACCAATGCCATCCGTTTTGAACAGGACGGCAGGATTATTTATCACCAGCAACCCGCTGTAAGCGCCTTTACTTTTGACTTTAGCAAAAAACAGCTGGTGGGCAATGCTTATATCGACCGCCACGACAGCCTTATTCACCGGCCTATGGATTTTACTACGCACAATGTATTTCCATTGCAGGATCTGCAGCAAATGCTGCAGGCAGTTATGTTTCCGCAATCGGTGCCTGCACAAAAAAGGTTTGCGCTGACTGCGGCAGATTACGGTCTTCTTTACCAGTATATGTCTGAACTGCCGTATGAAAGCAGGTATCCGCATTACGATACCACTGAATTTTTTGCGAGCTATACTAAATTTTTTATGTTCAAGGCGGATAAGGCCCATATACCATCTTATATCCGTGTATTCAATAAGCCTGGCTGGTCGTACGGCTTCCTTACAGATGCTGCATACATAGTAGATTTTAAAAATAATATTGAATGTATGATCAGCGCCAGCATTTACACCAACAGTGACGGAGTGCTGAATGACGACAAATACGAATACGATACCATTGGTTATCCCTTTTTTAAAGAGGTGGGAAATATCATTTACCGGTATGAAATAACACGCCCGCGAAAATATAAACCAGAACTGTCTGCTTTCCGGGTATCCTATAAATAAAAAAAACCCCGCAATCACGGGGTTCATTCCACTTTCCAACAAAACATGAGAGAAAAGGTTTGTATTATTTTTTTGACTTGCTAAAAGTTGACCATGAAGAACCGTCTGAAGATTGTAAAGTAATCACCTGATCGGCATTCTGAATGGTGATAAAGTATCCGTTGCTGTCGGGTCTTGCAAATTCAAACAGTTCAGAAATCCAGTATCCATCATATTCTTTCTTCAAAGAGGTTTGCAGGTTGATGGGGAGCTGGGTAGACAGCATATTGTGAATGACACCCATCAACTGCCCATCAGTTGTAAAATAGGCAGTCATTACTTCATTGTTCATTTTAAAAGCTGCCCTGTAAAAATTGTCTGTCTTATCCCAGGTTACATCTTTGGCCTGTGTAAATTCCTGTCTGAATGCGTTTTCAACTTTATAACTTACGTTGTCAGTCTTGTTTGCAAAAGCAGCATTTACAAGTAGAACTGTACTTAGCACAACTGCTGTTATCAACTTTTTCATTTTAGTATTTTTTATTTGTTGGTTTAATTTGTTTCTGTAATATCAGACGCAGCTTTGTGTGCTATGTTACAGTATTACTTAAGATTTTTTTTGTAAACTGAGAATTCTCCGTTGGCACTTGCTTTTACTATTACCGCACCTTTTGCAGTTGTAAGTGTGATGTAATAGTCAAGGCCGTCTTTTTTGCTGTATTCAAAAATAGATATCACGCGGGCATCAGCATATTGTTTTTCGAGGCCGCTTGCAACAAGGATGGGCAACTGTGATTTTGTAATCTGGCGGGTAGTACCTAAAAATTCACCTTCTTCTGTAAAGAACGCCTGCAGCGTCTCATTGTTGAAAGTAAATTTAGCCTGATAAACGCCTTCGGTGTTCATTGATGTCCACTCAACATCTTTTACCTGGGTAAATTCGTTGATAAAAGCCTGTTTTACTTTTGTACCAGGCTCGCTGTTTGTTCCTGCATACGTAAATGCTGAACTAAGAATTGCTGCTGTCAGTGTAAGAGAAAAAAAGATCTTTTTCATAAAAAAAAATTATAAGGTTTAATGATACATGGTTTTTGATTTCTTCGTAAAGCTACATGGCAGTGAAAAGAAAAGTAAGCTGATTACGGTGAAACGACGTTTTTGCACGATGAAATGCATATTCCCCGGTTTTTCGCCCCTTTGCTCCTGGTGCCATTATCTTTTTTAAAGAACTTTCATGTAGTATGACGACACAAAAGTATTTATGTTACAATGTGGTCAAAGCGATACTTGACCGGTGGTAGCCAATCTTTAATTATGTTAAAGAAGGGGATGAGCGGCAAGCGTTGTTTTGAAGCGAAACACGCTGAAACCCGCTGCTGGCGGGCAATGCATTTTATTTCTTAAAAAAAAACTAATAGTGGTTAAGTAAGCGTTAAATTAAAGCGATGGCTGAAACACATGGTTTTAAACGGCGCCTGATAGTTTTTATTACTGTATTTTTAGCCTAATAACGCTCAATGAACTACCTCGCACATGCATATCTTTCTTTTAACCACCCTGAGATTCTGACAGGCAATATGATCAGCGATTTTGTAAAAGGTAAAAAGAAATTTGATTATTCGCCCGGAATACAGAAAGGTATTGCACTGCACCGTGAGATTGACAATTTTACCGATACACACCCGGCTACCCGCGAGGCCAAAGAAGTTTTCAGGCCTCACTACCGCCTGTACGCAGGCGCTTTTACCGATGTTGTATACGACCATTTTCTGGCCACCGACCGCAATGAATTTACAGCTGAAGGACTGCTGCTATTTTCTGAAACCACTTATAATCTGTTATCGCCGTTCATGGAAGGGTTGCCGGAAAAATTTCAGCAAATGTTTCCCTATATGCGGCAACAGAACTGGCTGAATAATTACCAGTACAACCGGGCCATTGCAAGGAGTATGGCCGGGTTGGTAAGAAGATCGGCATATTTATCTGAGTCAGACACCGCATTTCAGCTGTTCGAAACACATTATGCGCATTTGCAGGCCTGTTACAACCGCTTTTTCCCTGAATTGAAAAGTTTTGCTATTGCAGAAATGCTGCTTCTTTGAAATTTACAACAACGATTATATTTGCAGTTATAAAAGTATACTATGAGCAAAATTGCAGTTACCTTATTATTATTAACAGCTTGCCTGGTCAGCGGCAGGGCACAGTCGCGGTTTCCTTTGTTGGATAAATCGGCTATGGATATGAGTTACTACCCCGTTAACTACCCCATTCTGCGGATCCAGGACAAGGCTAGTGAACCCCTGGTTGTCAGGCTGGTCTACAGCAGGCCCCTTAGAAACGGCCGGAATGTTTTCGGTGAATTGCTGGAATATAATAAAGTATGGCGACTGGGTGCGAATGAGGCTACAGAAATAGAGTTTTATAAGGATGTATTAATAAATGGTAAAATTGTTCCCAAAGGTCGTTATACCCTTTATGCTATACCGCTGGAAGATAAATGGACAATCATTGTAAACAAAGAAACCGATATCTGGGGCGCTTTTAAATACGATGCCGGCAAAGATGTGGTAAGAGCCGAGGTGCCTGTGCAGAAACAAACAGAACCACTGGAAGCGTTTACCATGTTTTTTGAAAAAACCAATGGCAGTTTTGCTATGATAGCGGCATGGGATACCTCACTGGTGTCATTGCCCATCAGCGTATACGAAAAACCAGTAAAAAAACCGGTTAAAAAGAAATAGTACTATTACCGGTTCATATAATAATAAGCGCTGCCACGGCAGGGCTTTTTTATTTATGCCCCGGAATACAGATATTTACAACATGTGCGGCATTGCAGGAATTATATCCGTTAACCGGCAGCTGGTTACTACTGACCGGCTTACAAAAATGACCGGCGCCATCATGCACCGCGGCCCCGATGGAGAGAAGCATTGGATAAACCAGGAGAATACTACCGGATTTGGCCACAGAAGATTGTCCATAATTGATTTATCTGCCAATGCTGCCCAGCCCATGCATTACCATAACCGGTATACTATTGTTCACAATGGTGAGATATACAATTATATAGAGCTCAGACAGCAACTGTTGAACAAGGGGTATGATTTTACCACCGGGTCAGATACGGAAGTGATACTGGCAGCCTATGATTGCTGGAAAGAACATTGCCTGCAATATTTTGACGGCATGTTTGCATTTGCACTGTGGGATGAAAAGGAACAAAATCTTTTCGCCGCCCGCGACCGGGTGGGCGAAAAACCATTTTACTACTGGTTCAACGGAAAGGAATTGCTTTTCGCTTCCGAAATGAAAGCATTGTGGGCCGCAGGCGCTCCAAAAAAGGTCAATGAACAATTGCTTTTCAATTTTATAACACTGGGCTATACACAAAATCCGGGCAATGCAGGGGAAACGTCTTACAATGATATTTGCAAATTGCCAGCAGGCTCATTTTTCCATCATACGCCCGGTGCAGATAAAAACATACGCCCTGTCATCTACTGGCAATTATCACCCGGACAAACAGTCAATAATATCAGCGAAAAAGAGGCCGTTGAAAAATTTACGGCACTGCTAAGCGAATCCATTAAAAACAGGTTGAGAAGCGATGTGCCGCTGGGCACCAGTTTAAGCGGCGGTCTCGACAGTTCTTCTATTGCTGTACTGATCCGCCGGCAGCAGACACCAGGTTCCAGGCTGCAAACATTTTCAGCTGTATTCCCCGGTTTTAAGTCAGATGAATCGCGTTATATAGCGTTGCTGGCCGCAGAAAAAGACATAGACAATTTTACAACCCATCCCACTGTAACCGATCTCATCGATGACTTTGAAAAGGTTTGTTATCACCAGGAAGAATTCATAGGTTCTGCCAGTGTATTTGCACAGTTCAGGGTGTTTCAGCTGGCAAAACAACACAATATAAAGGTATTGCTCGACGGGCAGGGTGCAGATGAAATACTGGCAGGTTATCATAAGTACTATCACTGGTACTGGCAGGAGCTGTATACGGATAACCGGAAACTGCTGCAGCAGGAAATTACAGCGGCAAGGCAATGGGGGGTAGAGGATGACTGGGGCTGGAGAAATAAGATATCGTCAATATTTCCCGCGTATGCAGCCACGTACACAAAAAATGTGCGTATAAGAAAACAACGCAATGCGGCCGGACTGAATAAAGATTTTGTTGCCGCTTTTGGAACCTCGTATTACCAGCTACCAAAACCCGACAGCCTTCAGAATGTACTCCGTTATAACACTTGCAGCAATGGCCTGGAAGAATTGCTTCGGTATGCGGATCGTAATTCAATGGCGCATGGCCGTGAAGTGCGCCTTCCGTTTCTGCATCACCAGTTGGTTGAATTTATTTTTTCGCTGCCATCACATTTTAAGATAAAAAATGGACATACAAAATGGCTTTTGCGCAAAGCCATGGAGCAAACCTTGCCGGATTTAATTACCTGGCGAACTGATAAAATTGGCTTTGAACCGCCGCAACGCCAATGGATGCAGCACAACACTATGCAGGAATATATTCTTGAAGCAAAAAAAAAGCTGGTAGCCGCGGGCATTTTACAACCGGCAGTTATTAGTCAACAATTGCAGCCCCTCGATGCCCATGCGGCAGATAATTATGACTGGCGTTACCTGGCAGCGGCCACCCTGTTATAAAAAAATTGTTTTTCGTTGCCGGAACGGCAATGGATGTTGTAAAAAAAAATTACATGAACCAACGGCGTTTCACCGCTTGTTCATGTAATCTATTGTATTGAGCAAAACCCTGTCAGTTACCTGATATACTAGAGTTTTTGATATTTTTCTGTTACCTCCATATTACGGGAATTGTCAATCTTTACAGTTGTCCATTTTTTGGAATCTTCCAGTTTTACATAGTAGTTAATATCGTCGCCTACAATATATTCTGTAACGCCAAAAACAGTCTTGTCTGCAAATCTCTTTTTAAGCTTGCACTGGATATCGATGGGTAATTGCTCGCCAAAATAATAACGCCGTGAACTTACGAAATTACCTTCCTCGTCATATTTTACAAATGTGTTAATTCCCTGTTGCGTAAATTTTACGGTATAGAGATTGGCGCCATCAGTCCATTCTACATTTTCCGCATCTGTAAAAGTGGCCTTAAACGCTTTAAGCGCTTTTTCAGAAATTTTGGGTGTATTGGCGAATGTCATACCTGTAACCAGGAGAACGGATGCAAACAATAGTACTTTTTTCATGGCGTTGCGTTTTATAGTGAGTGTTTAAGTCTAAACTGACAAACCAAAAGTAATATTACAATCAATGCTTGTCAATAGAATTGGTAGTGCCGGTAAGTACATGATAAGAAATGAAAAGATTGATCATTGCCAAAGAATGAAACAACTAACGGTAAAGAGGTGGAAGGCTTGCCGGGCGCAGGTTTCAGTCATGTTGCATTAAAATTGCCGGGCTGGCGTTAAGCCTCTGTTAAAGTGGAATTGTGTTTGCTTCATGATAATTATGCATCTTTGCACCACAAAAAGAAAAGCATCAATTATGAAACCCGCTACCAAATTTATACACGCCGGTGCATCTCCAGACCCATCAACCGGTGCTATTATGACGCCTATTTACCAAACCTCCACGTATGTACAGGAGGCACCCGGTAAGAACAAAGGTTTTGAATATGCACGCTCCCAGAATCCAACACGCAAAGCGCTGGAAGAAGCATTGGCTGTAATTGAAAACGGGGCTTATGGTCTTGCTTTCAGTAGTGGTGTTGCAGCAACAGATGCTGTTATTAAATTACTGGAACCCGGCGATGAAGTAATTGCAGCAAGCGATATGTATGGTGGCACTTACCGGTTATTTACAAAGGTGTTTGAAAAATTCGGTATCAAATTTATCTATACGGATACTACCAATACAGCAAATATCAGCGCAGCCATAACGGCCAGCACTAAGTTAATCTGGCTGGAGACCCCTACCAACCCCCTGATGAATATTACAGACATTGCCGCGGTAACAAAAATTGCGGCAAAACAAAAAATACTGGTTTGTGTAGACAATACGTTTGCTTCGCCATACTTGCAAAACCCGCTCGATTTGGGTGCAGATATTGTAATGCACTCTTCTACCAAATACCTGGGTGGCCACAGCGATGTAATACAGGGTGCATTGGTGATGAACGACAAGGAGCTGCGTGAGAAATTATATTTTCTGCAGAAAAGCTGTGGTGCTGTACCCGGTCCCATGGATTGTTTTTTGGTGTTGCGTGGCATAAAAACATTGCATGTGCGTATGCGCCAGCATTGCGAAAACGGTGCAGCCATAGCAAAATGGCTGCGCAACCATTCAAAGGTTGCAAAAGTATACTGGCCTGGTTTTGAAGACAGCAATAATTATGCAATTGCTAAAAAGCAGATGAGTGGTTTTGGGGGTATGATAAGTTTTGAATTAAAGGATAACAGTACTGATGCAGCCATGAAAGTACTGTCTTCCACCAAATTGTTTTCACTGGCAGAAAGCCTGGGTGGTGTGGAATCGCTTATCAATCACCCCGCTACTATGACGCATGCGTCTATACCGCGTGAAGAAAGAATCAAAAATGGTCTGGGCGATTCCCTGATACGTCTGAGCGTTGGCATTGAGGATGCGGAAGATTTAATAGCAGATTTGCAACAGGCGATAGGCTAATTCAAAAAAAGAGGGCTGGTTGATGAAAGTTTCAAATGAAAAACTAAAAGATTTTCTTGACAGGAAAGTGGAAGAATACAACCAGCCGTCTTTTATTGACAAAGACCCCATCTGTATACCCCATCTTTTTTCGCTGAAGCAGGATATAGAGATTGCCGGTTTGTTTGCAGCGCTGTTTGCCTGGGGCAACCGCACCACCATTATCAATAAATCGAAAGAACTGCTGGCACTGATGGACAATGCGCCGTATGCTTTCTGCATGAACCATAACAATAATGAATTAAAAAAACTATTATTGTTTAAACACAGAACCTTCAACGCAACCGATCTCCTGTATTTCGTGCTTTTTTTAAAGTCTCACTATTCCGTCAGCAAAAGCCTCGAGACTGCTTTTACGAAATGGATGGATAAAAACGACAAAGACACGGAAAGCGGGCTCAATGGGTTTCATCACTATTTTTTTTCTTTGCAGGATGCACCTGTGCGAACGCGCAAACACATTGCGTCTCCCCAAAAGAATTCTACCTGTAAACGCCTCAATATGTATTTACGCTGGATGGTACGTCGCGATGGCAAAGGTGTTGATTTCGGCATCTGGAAAAAGATTTCGCCGGCACAACTGGTATGCCCTATAGATGTGCATGTGGCCAGGGTAGCAACGCGTTTTAACCTGCTGCATCGCAAAAACCTCGACTGGCAGGCTGCAGTGGAGTTAACCACTTATTTGCGTACATTAGATAAGGAGGATCCGGTGAAATATGATTTTGCATTGTTCGGACTGGGTGCAATTGAAAAATTCTGATGGAGCAACAAACGCTTATAGAAGCAATTAACAGCGGGCTGGGTATTGAACTGCCGGCTGGTACCTCCTTTCATGAGATGCGCAAAAAACTGCAGGTGGAAGTAAACCGCCTGGTTGAAACAGATTTTCAAAGACTAGTGGATATTTTATACCGTATAGACGTAAACGAACGGAAACTGAAGTTCCTGCTGCAGGAAAATGTAGGCGAAGACACGCCGGTTATCATTGCAGATTTAATTATTGAAAGGCAAATGGAAAAATTAAGAACACGCACTGCTTTCAAAACGGATCAGCAGGATCATAGTGATGAAGAAAAATGGTAAAACGCCCGTCGCTTTCTACGGGAGCTATTTGAACATCAGGTCCTTTACTTTTTCTTTATCTTCCTTTTCTTTCTTCAGATCGAACATTGTTCCAAAAACCCGATCCCAGATGGTGGTGCTTACCCCAAAGCCTTTTTCCTGTTCTTTGTAGTGATGAAGGTGGTGATTGCGCCACAATGGTTTCATCCACTTAAATGGCGGGTTCCAGGCATGAATGGCAAAATGCATAGTGCCATACATGAGGTAGCCTAATAAAAACCCTGGAAAAAACATAAAAACAATATTGCCCAGTAACCAGTATTGCACTGCAAAAACCACCGATGCAATAATGAAACTGGGACAAGGTGGCATGAAAAGGCGTTCCTTGTCTCTCGGGTACTCATGATGGTTAGCATGTAAAATGTAGACGATGCGCTTTGCCCGTGGGCTGTGGGCAACATAATGAAATACGAAGCGGTGCATCAGGTATTCAAACAATGTCCATGACAAAACCCCTGCAGCAAATACAAGGACACAATAAGAAAAGGTAAAATTCAGTTTTATTAAACTGTAATACAGCGTGCAGCATATAACAGGGAAGTACATGCCCCAGATAACAAGGGGGTGTGTTTTTGTGAGCATTTCCAGGTAATGGTTTCTGAATATCCGTGCTTGTCCTTTGTTATGTATTTTATCGAACTTCATACATCCTGTTTTGCAACACAAAGATAATTTAATTGTAAAAAATTTTTTTCATGCAAGTATGAAAATTTTAATCAGATGTAATATTGAACAACTATAGTACAAAGTTTATACCATCATGAAATGAAAATAATGTGTGGCGTTAATTGCTCATAGCTATCCGCCGTTTTATAAACAGGCAACTTTATTAAAAAATTAACCCGGTTTTGTAAGTAAAATCAGTGTATTAATAAAAATCGGCTGGTACGGCCGGGTTTGGGTAATTACATTATTTTTGCGAAAATTAAATCTGATAATATGAGCAAGGGCCCCGTTTCCACATTTATAGAGCATCATTACCGTCATTTTAATGCAGCTGCATTAATGGACGCCGCCAAAGGTTATGAAACCCATTTGCTGGAAGGTGGTAAAATGATGGTTACACTGGCAGGTGCCATGAGTACTGCAGAACTTGGCCTCTCGCTTGCAGAAATGATTAGACAGGATAAAATAGCCATTATCAGTTGCACCGGAGCCAACCTGGAAGAAGATATTATGAACCTGGTGGCGCACAGTCATTATAAAAGGGTGCCCAATTACAGGGATCTCAGTCCGCAGGAAGAATGGGATTTATTGGAAAATCATTATAACCGTGTTACGGATACCTGTATACCCGAGGAAGAGGCATTCCGGAGACTGCAGCAGCATATACACAAAATATGGAAGGATGCAGAAGATAAAGGAGAGCGTTATTTTCCGCATGAATACATGTTTAAGATGTTACTAAGCGGCGTGCTGGAACAGTATTATGAAATTGATCCAAAAGACAGCTGGATGCTTGCTGCCGCAAAAAAGAATATTCCTATTGTGGTGCCGGGCTGGGAAGACAGCACCATGGGAAATATTTTTGCATCTTATATAATCAAAGGGCAGTTAAAAGCCACTACCATGAAAAGTGGTATAGAATACATGGTATGGCTAAGCGAATGGTACAGGAATAATTCTTCGGGCAAAGGCGTAGGTTTTTTCCAGATAGGTGGCGGAATTGCCGGCGATTTTCCCATTTGCGTGGTGCCCATGATGTACCAGGATTTGGAATGGCACGATGTACCTTTCTGGAGTTATTTTTGCCAGGTCTCTGATTCTACCACCTCATATGGTTCTTACAGCGGCGCAGTACCCAATGAAAAAATAACCTGGGGAAAACTGGATATCAATACGCCCAAATTTATTGTTGAAAGTGATGCTACCATTGTGGCCCCGTTAATATTTGCGTGGATACTGGGATGGTAATATAATTTGTGTTGGGTGTTGAGTGAAATGTGCTGAGTGAAATGTGTTGTGTGTTGTGTGGTCACTGTGCCACAACGGTAAAAGCATTTAAGACTTACAACTTGACACTTAAAACAGTTTTAAATTGTGCTGTGTGTTGAGTGCTATGTGTTGTGTACCCCGCTTCTACCATAACGGTAAAAGCACTTAACACCTACAACATATCACTTCAAACAGCTTTAGATTGTGTTGTGTGTTAAGTGTTGTATGGTCTCTGTTACCACAACGGTAAAAGCACTTAAGACTTACAACTTACCACTTAAAACAGCTTTAGATCGTGTTGTGTGGTCTCCGCTACCACAACGGAAAAAGCATTTAACACTTACAACATATCACTTACAACAGTTTTTAACAGCACTTACAACATACCACTTAAAACAGTTTTATGCTTGCCGATTATACAGCAAAACATATTGCTTCTTCGATAACCGTAGACGGAAATATATATAAAGACGAGTGGCGTACTGCGCAATGGAGCAACCGTTTTACAGACCTGGTAACCGGTGGGCCTGGCATACACCAAACACAGGCGGCAGTACTCTGGAACAATGACTTTCTCTACATCGCTTTTACAGCAGAAGAACCCTTTGTACAGGCAAGTCTAACGGAAAGGGACAGTATAATTTTCCTTGAAAACGATCTTGAGCTTTTTATTGATGGCGGCGATTGTTATTATGAACTGGAAATTAATGCCGCCAATACAGTCTATGAAGTATTCTTTATCTGGAAGGACAGTTATACCAAAGGCGGAAAATTTGATACTGCAGCATTTGATGTACACCAGCCGGGAGCCTATACTTTCGGCGGCGACTATGATCGCAGCGGCGCCAGTTTCTGGAAAGGAACACATCCGCGCGGCATACGTTGGGCATTCACCAATTTTGATATGCCGGGCCTGCAAACGGCCGTACAGGTGGAAGGCACCGTTAATAATAATACTGATATTGATAAAGGATGGAATCTTGAAATAGCCATACCATGGAAAAGCCTGCAATTGCTGAGTAACGGAAGGGCTGTACCACCCAAAGCCGGTGATGTCTGGAATATGTTTTTAGGAAGATTTCAGCAATTAATGGTGGGCGGCAAAGAAATAATGCCACATCCTGCATCTGCATTGAACAGTCATGGAATATATGACACACACTTACCTGAAGAATGGAGCAGAATAGCCTTTAGCTGTTAGCTATTAGCTTTTAGGGCTTGTATCCGAAACTGCATTTCACTGCATCCTGTCAAGCCAGATACCAGCAAAAGTCTAACAGCTAACAGCTAATAGCTAATAGCTTTTAGGGCTTGTATCCGAAACTGCATTTCACTGCATCCTGTCAAGCCAGATACCAGCAAAAGTCTAACAGCTAACAGCTAATAGCTGTTAGTGCTTGTATCCGAAATTGCATTTCACTACATCCTGTCAAGCCAGGTACCAGCAAAAGTCTAACAGCTAACAGCTAACAGCTTTTAGGGCTTGTATCCGAAACTGCATTTCACTGCATCCTGTCAAGCCAGGTACCAGCAAAAGTCTAACAGCTAACAGCTAATAGCTAATAGCTGTTAGCTAGTTCAACGGAATATCGCGCTTTATCATGTCGTCCCTGTTGGCCATTTGCCAGGCCGTATTAAATATCATGCGGGCCCGTTTTTCGTAAATATCCCAATAAATTTTGTCAATGGTGTCGGTAGGTTTATGGTAATCTGCCTGCAACATGCCATCATAAAAAAATAAGATGGGTACGCCTTTGCGTGCAAAATTATAGTGATCGCTGCGGTAGTAGATCCTGTTCCGGTCGTTCGGGTCGTCGTATTTATAATCCAGTACCAAGCCGGTATATTTTGTATTGGCATCTTCATTGATACCTACCAATTCGCTGCTGAGCTTATCATGTCCTATAACGTACACATAATTTAATGAATCGGCTGTTTTTCTTTCGGTATCTATTCTCCCAATCATATCCGTATTTAGATCCACCGATGTTTTTTCTAGCGGGAAAAGCGGGTGTTCGCTATAATATTCTGAACCCCACAATCCTTTTTCCTCACCGGAAACAGTCATAAAAACCACGCTTCTGCGTGGTCCGTTGCCCGCAGCTTTTGCTTTTGAGAATGCTTCAGCCATTTCTATCACTGCACAGGTACCGCTGCCATCATCGTCTGCACCATAATATATATTGCCATTACGGCTGCCCAGGTGGTCGAAATGGGCGGTAAGAATGATGTATTCATCTTTCCTGTCGCTTCCCTCAATATAGCCGGCTACATTGCTGGCGTTTTGGGTAATCTTTTTTCCTTCGTAGTTATAAATAACCGTTCGCTTGCTGCTGTACACAATTGTGTTTAGCAACTCATTTCTTTTGGCCTTTGCCACAAAGCTGTCTAACTGGTTATCTGCCAGCATTATTTTTACGTTGCCGCCGGCAATGGATACAGCAGGTATTGAATTCTTATCACCGGAAACCAGGTGGACAGATGATTTTTTTGCCGCATTTGCGTAACCGGTGGTAATGCTATCCAATGCAGGGTTAATTACAATGGCCGCCACCGCGCCTTTTTCTTTTGCCACAGCAAGTTTTTGTGAAAGTCCGCCGGGATAGGTCCAGGTGCTGTAAGACCTGGTTCCGGTAATATAATATTGCCGGGGTTCAGTTTTTGGTTCTCCGCCAAAAAAGACAACGATCTTCCCTTTTACATCCTTGCCTGCGTAATCGTCGTATTTTTCATCGCTGATTCCATAACCGGTGAAAATAATTTCCTTTGCTTTTACAGTGCCGCTGGTATTGGTATTTACTTCATCGGTATAATCTTTTCCGGAGATCAGGGTCTTGCCGTTGAACGATAGTTGAGACTTCAGCACGGTATCATAACCAATAAAAAACTGCTGCTGGTAGTTATCGGTGCCCGGTGCGGGCAATAAGCCAAATGCTTTGAATTGCGAAGCTATATAGGCGGCGGCTTTGTGTTGCCCGGCGGTGCCCGTTTCGCGGCCTTCCATTTCGGGGCCTGCAATTACAGTTAACTGTTTTTTTAAATCGTCTTTTGTAATGGTAGAGGCAAAATGATCAGGTGCAGCAAGTTGTGCTGCTGCAGTAAGCGTAACCATGGAAAAGAATAATCCAAGCAGTTTTTTTTGCATAGCGGGTTTGTATTTTTTTATTGAACTATCAACAAGCCATTTTATTAATGCGGTTCTGGTGCCGGCCGCCTTCAAAAGCGGTGGACATAAAAGCAGTAATCATATCCTGTGCTGATGCCAATGCTACAAAACGTGCAGGCAGGCAAATGATATTGGCATTGTTGTGCTGGCGTATAAGTTTTGCTACATCGGTAGCCCAACATAGTCCGGCACGGATGCCGGCGTGTTTATTGGCTGTAATACAAACACCGTTGCCGGTACCGCAAATTAAAATACCGAATGCGCTTTCCTGTTTTTCAACGCTGAGCGCTACCGGGTGCACATAATCCGGGTAATCAACCGAGCTGGTATCATAAGTGCCAAAATCATTCACCTGCCAGCCCTGCTGGTTAAGCCAGGGTACTATTTTTGTTTTGTATTCAAAACCGGCATGGTCGCAACCGATGGCAATGGGTAATTCAGTACTAAAAATGGGCATAGGTTTATTTTATCTGCCAACAAAATACGCCAAAATGTATTGAGCAAAGAAATATTAGGATGAATGGATTGTAACCTTAACAAATAAAAAACCACCCTGCTGATGCGGGATGGTTTTTATTATATTTTAAATCCTTAGTTGAGTTTAAATACCAGTCCACCCTGTATCATGGTAATATCGTAACCCGCTTCCACATTTACACCTATATTGGGAGAAAAATAATAGGAACCACCAACAAAAATACCGGGAGCTATGATAACATCATGTTGGGTGCTTTTGTTATTGCTTGTATAATCATAGCTGCGGAAACCAGGCCCCAGCGATACGCCACCGTAAGTGTCAAGATTGGGAACATTCCATCCGAAGTGATACGCTGAACGGGCTGCTACAATAATAATATTCGATTTATAACTGTTGTGGCCACTGGAAAAAGCCGCCCCAACTTCAAAGCCCAGCGTAAGTACGCCCGGCCCCAGCTCCCACATTCCTCTTTCAATTGCCGCCTTGGTACCAAAACCGTTTCCATATCCATAATACCCGCTGCTATAAATACCCGAATTGCCAAATGAACTTCTTCCAACGCCCACGCCGACGTTGACAGTGATTGTACCCACTTCCATAATACTGTTATTTTTTTGTGCGGCAACACGCTGGCTGCTCATAGTTATAGCACCGATGGCTAAAACTCCGAAAAGATAAAACCGTTTCATTTTCTATAGTTTAGTGTTATGAATATTGTTGGGCTAACAAATAACGCGGGCCCTTGTTGATTTCTTTTTGTTAAAAAGTTACAGTAACCGGCATACAATAATCATTCCGGTAAATAATTACCCATTAACTCCATTCCTTCGCGTCTGCTTCTTCCCGTTTTTTGTATACCCGGGCAGAAAGTATCACACTTGCTTCAAACAATGCATACAGCGGAATGGTAACCAGGGTAAGACTGAAAGGATCAGTAGATGGAGTAATAATAGCTGCAGCAATCAATATAATAACGAAAGCGTGTTTGCGGTATTTTTTTAAAAATGTGGGCGAAACGATACCAATTTTCGACAGGAACATAATCAGCAGGGGCATCTGGAATAAAACACCGATACCCACCGTGGTATAAATCAGGTTTTCGATATAATCAGACATGGTAGGCTTAAATTCTATCAGGGAACTCAACGAATAATTTGAATAAAAATTTACCATGAAGGGTGTCAGTATATAATAACCAAAAGCTACACCCATGAAAAACAAGACAGACACCCAGAAAATAATACCCCTGGTAGTGCGAATCTCTTTTTTGCTGAGTGCAGGTTTTACAAAACTCCAGAACTCCCAGAATACATATGGAAAGGCAACAACAAAACCACCCATGAAGGCAATGGTGAATGTGCTCATGAACTGTTCTGTCATGGCATTGCTCTGAAACTTTATGGTAAAATTGCCCAGGCAAAGGTTTTCGCCCAGTTTTAGTTTGTGGCCCAGACTGCATAAAACCGAATACGTAGAAAAATCGTTGCGGGCGGGACCGAATACAATACCGTTTACCACCTCCTTGGCATATACGAATATTACAATTGCGCTTACCACTACAGCAATCACAGAACGAACCAGGTGCCAGCGCAACGCTTCCAGGTGATCGATGAATGACATTTCAGTGCCATCATCATCCTGCTTTTTTCTTTTGAATAGTGCCATAATATAAAGAGGTGCAAATTTAGCTGATTAAGCCTAACACTGCAGGCATTTAACAAGTGCTTTTTGCATTTTTTCTGTGAAAATGGTGTACAAACCTGCTGTACATAGGGGAATGCGGCGGACCGGGGAAGATTCGGCCGGAAAAAACGAAACCATAACAAGCACAGTTACCGGCAAAAGAAACGGTGCCCGGCAGTGCAAAAGTTTTATGTAAAGCCAATAGCCAACGGCTATTTCAGCACTTTCATTCTTACCATTTCAATCCGCGTATCGCTTACACCCATGATATCAAATTCATAATCACCAATAATGATCCTTTCCTTTACACGCGGTATTTTTTCATGCCCGGAAATAATATAGCCCGACAGCGTTTCTGCCTCGTCTGCCGGCAATTCAAAATTGTATTTTTCGTTCAGGTAATCCAGCTCCAGCCTGCCGCTGAAAAGGAATTCATCGTCTGAAATCTTTTTTTCCTCAAATTCTTCGGTATCATATTCATCGCGTATTTCGCCAAAGATTTCTTCCAGCAAATCTTCCATGGTAACAATACCGGCAGTTCCGCCAAACTCGTCTACCACCCAGGCAATGCTTTTGCGGTCTTTTGAAAATTTATTGATGAGATCAGTGGCGCTCATACTTTCCGGAACAGCGGGTATAGCCAGCAGTATATTGCTGATGGCTGCCGGTTGTTTAAACATATCCAGCTGGTGAATATAACCTACTATATGATCTATATTGCCTTCGTATACCAGCAGCTTGCTTAACTGGGTGGATACAAATTTTTTTCGCGCGGTTTCAATATCGGCATTCAGTTCAATGCCAATGATTTCTTTCCTGGGAATCAGGCACTGCCTGATTTTTATATTGGGAAGCGACAATGCATTTTCGAATAACTCGGTGTTCAGATCTTTTGATTCTTCCCCCTGTTCATGGTTCTGGTGAAAAAAATGTTCCAGGTCCGACCGTGTAAATGCATCTTTTGTTTCATCTACCCGAACATTAAAAAGGTAACGCAATATCCATGCAGACAGGAGTACAAAAAAAGTAGCCAGCGGGTGAAACAGCTGGTAAAAGAAATTGACAATCTTGCTGACAACAGGGTTTAACAGCAATTCACTTTTTGAACGCCAGATGGCCCTGGGTATAAATTCACCCACAATAAGAATGATGGCCGCCGATACCAGTGTTTCAAAAACAAGTTTGAGCAGGCTGATCGTGCCAAAGGGCATATGCCAGCGGGTAATAAGCCAGTTCCATAAAGGGTACAGCATTTCGCCCACCAGTAAACCATATACCACCAGGCAGATATTAAAACCGATAAGTGTAGTGCCCAGGAATTTAGTGGGTGCCGATATCAATCGCGACAACAGAATACTGCTGCTTTTGCCCTGCTTTTTTTTAAGTTCGATGGTTAGCCGGTTCACATTTACAAAAGCGATCTGTATACCGGCAAAAAAGCCAATAAGAATAATGGAGAGAACAATGCCAATAACGGTAGGCAGGCTGATATACATACCACGAATGTAATTAAAAAAATCATGCTAACTTACGGAAAACTACGCCGTTACACCCATAAAGGCGGTTACCAGTTCTATGGCCTGCCGGCATGCTTTTTCCAGGTCGTCGTTTACGATGGTGTGGTCAAAATGCTGTTTAAAAGAAATTTCGAAAGAAGCTTTGTTTACCCTGGCCTGCAGGCTTTCCGCGGTTTCTGTGCCGCGGCTTTGCAGCCGGCGCTTCAATTCTTCTACTGAAGGGGGTTCTATAAAAATGGACAATGTACTGAGCGGATATTGCTGTTGCACGTGAATGGCCCCTTTTACATCAATATCCAGTACGGGAATTTGCTGGTTGTTCCAAAGCCTTGTCAGCTCACTTTTCAGGGTACCATAATATTTGCCCTCGTATACCATCTCCCATTCCACAAATTCATTCTCCTGTATTTTATGCTGAAAAGCCTGCGTACTCATAAAGTAATAATCCACACCTTCTTTTTCTTCGCCCCTGGCTGCGCGGGTGGCTGCCGATACGGAAAATGCCAGGTTTGGAAACCGGCCCAGCAGGTGCCTGGTAATGGATGTTTTACCTGCGCCCGAGGGCGCAGTAATGATGATGATTTTGTTGTTGATATTATTCATAAGTAATAACCCGGTCAGGCATTGATGCGTTTAATGCCGGCGCCTAATTTTTTCAGGCGTTCATCAATATACTGATAGCCCCGGTCTATTTGTTCAATATTTTGAATGATGCTTTTTCCTTCTGCGCTGAGTGCGGCAATTAAAAGCGCAACGCCGGCACGTATATCGGGACTGCTCATGGTAATGCCACGCAAATGTTGTTCCCTTCCCAGTCCAATAACGGCTGCGCGGTGGGGGTCGCACAAAATAATCTGGGCGCCCATATCTATGAGTTTGTCAGTAAAAAACAAACGGCTTTCAAACATTTTCTGGTGCACCAGTACAGAACCCTTTGCCTGGGTGGCAACCACCAGTACAATACTCAGCAGATCGGGTGTAAAACCCGGCCAGGGATGGTCATAAATGGTAAGGACTGATCCGTCCAGGAATGTCTGTATCTCGTAGCGATCCTGGGCGGGAATATGTATATCGTCGCCCACAAAATTCATGGCAATACCCAGTTGTTTAAATTTATCGGGTATAACGCCGAGGTGTTCAATGCCGGCATTTTTAATAGTAATATCGCTTTGCGTCATTGCCGCAAGACCAATAAAAGATCCTACTTCAATCATATCGGGCAGCATTTTATGGGTAGTTCCCCCCAGGTAATCTACACCTTCAATAACAATCAGATTACTGCCAATACCGCTGATGCGGGCACCCATACGGTTAAGCATGCGGCATAATTGCTGCAGGTAAGGTTCGCAGGCGGCATTGTAGATGGTGGTAATCCCTTTAGCCATGGTAGCCGCCATTACAATATTGGCAGTACCAGTTACCGAAGGTTCATCCAGTAATATAAATGCACCTGTTAATTTACTGCCGTCGAGGTAGAATACATGCTCATTGGCAATGTAGTTAAAAGCGACACCCAGTTTTTCAAATCCTATGATGTGGGTATCAAGGCGTCTTCTGCCAATTTTATCGCCACCGGGTTTTGAAATGAATGCTTTTTTAAAACGCGCCAGCATTGAACCGGCAAGCATTACAGAACCTCTTAATTTTCCACTTTTCTTTTTATAATCTTCGCTGTTCAGGTAATCGATGTTTACATCATCTGCCTGGAATGTACAGGTATCGCGTTGCAGGCGTTCGGTCTTTACACCCATTTCGCCCAGCAACTCTATTAACAGGTTAACATCTACAATATCCGGAATATTGGAGACTGTTATTTTCTCGGGCGTTAACAATACGGCGCTGATAATTTGCAGGGCTTCATTTTTTGCGCCCTGCGGAGTTATTTCTCCCTGCAGTCTTTTTCCACCGGTTACTTCAAAGGCATTCATGATACAGGTTGATTGATTGGTTGATTAAGGTAAGCCGCAAATTAAAAAGAAAAAAGGTTTCAATTATTGTACGCTAAAAAGAAAAAGGCTGATCGTTTTTACAGATCAACCTTTTTATCACTTACTTTTTTCAGTGAAGACTTATCAAATCAATTTAGTTAAATCGCTTCCGGTTATTGAATTTACCGCCATTGTTCTGGTTGCTGCCGCTATTGCGGTTATCCCTTCTTTCGCCGCCACCATTGTTGCCGCGGTTGTCACGCCTTTCGCTGCCACCACCACCACCGCCACCACTGCGCGATTGAAACTTCTGGTTATTTCTTTTACCGCGGTAATCGCCATAGTTTCCACCGCCGCCACTGCGGTTGTCGCGGCCTTCATTGGCACGGTATGCTTTTACATACGGGGTGTTGGTAAATTCGAGCTGCCCCTGTGTGATACTGGTTAATTCACTCTGAATAGCATCATCATGTACTTGTTCTTTGTGCCAGTTGTTATATGCCAGTTTCATATAATAAGCTACGGCATTGGCAAAACCCAGTTTCTTTTCAGGATTTTCTTCCTTTAATGCCTTGTTGATTACCACTTCCAGGTTTTTACCCAAATGCGAAAATTTGGGGTAACGCTTGGGGTAACGAAGGGGCTTGGGTTTCGACTTCAGTGTTTCTCTTGTTGGTATGGGATAGGGCGATTCCACATCCAGGCTAAAATCTGCAATGAGGAAAAGGTGATCCCATAGTTTATGCCTGAAATCTTCTACATTTTTCAGGTGCGGGTTTAAAAAGCCCATTAGCTCAATCATGGCATGAGCGTTTTTCTGTCTTTTTTCTTTGTCGTCAATGGTGAGGAGGTATTCCACCATTTTTTGAATGTGGCGCCCGTACTCACGCATTACAAGATGGTTTCTTGTGGTATTGTACTCCATGAGCGATGAAAGATTTGCCAATATGTGTTTTTTTATAGCTTGTATCGTACTGCCGGTTAAACTCCCTGCTGGTCCAAAATTACAGGTTTTAATGCAATGGGGCTAATCAAAGATAACCCCGGCATGTAAGCTTTTAACCTGTTCCGGCGCCTGTTTCCAGGCAGAATGAAGCTGTGTTTGAATTGATAATAACCCTGTTGTCAACTATTTTCAGTTCCAAAAGTAATAAACTAACGTGAAGCTTTCAAAATTGTTGCTGTAAAAAACAAAAAGCCGCAGGTTTTAACGGCGGCTTTTGATAGAAAAATGGGTTTTTAAACTTTTTGGTTACTGAACAACTACCCTGATAATCCGCTGCTCCATGCTGGAAGTATTGGTTATGCGGGTAAAATAGATGCCGGGTGCTGGTTTGGTGCTCCAGTTTACCGGGATGATATTGCTGTTCAGCAGTTTTATTTTTTTGTTGGCTACTACCTGGCCCGACAAGCTTACCAGGTCAACCGAGTAATCGCCCGTCAGCAGCCTGTCGAAAGTTACCGACATACCGGTTGTTACCGGGTTAGGGCGGATGGTAATGCCAGTGCCGGTGTTTTCATTCAGTAAAATTTTCTGAACGGCGGAATAACTTGTTTTATCGTTGTTACCAGTTTGTTTGATCCTGAAATAAACAATACCGTTGCTGCTGCCGTTTAAAGCGTAGTTGTAATTGTAAGCACTCAGGGAGGAACTGTGGTTGCCGGCTATTTGTGCAACTGTGTTAAAGGTTGTGCCGTCTATGCTGTATTCAATGTCGTACCGTTCAATCTCTGCAGCATTCAATGCTTCCCATTTCAGCATAATGCTGTTGTCTTTTTTTATGGCCGAGAAATTTTTCATGCCATTGGCCAGCAATGCTGCCGGGCAATAATAGTAAGTTAATGCAATAGTACCGCCAATGGTAGTAGATACAGAAGCGTTGTAATTGGAACCCCCGTCCTGGGTAATCATACCACCGTTGATTGCATAGGTAAAATTAACCGTACCCAATCCAAGATAAGCGGCATTGCCACCAATATTGGCGCCACCATATGGATTGGTAATGATATTGGCAGGCCCATAGGTAATGGAGTCTCCCGGCATGCCATAAGCTGCCAGGGTATCATATCCATAGGTTTGTGTAAACGGGCGGACAATGTTTACACCCGGTCCGGAAATTTTATTACTGAGCGATAGTAAGAAAAGAAAAGCAGTGGAATCGGGCCCGGTATTGCGCGCGCCTGTGTAAGAAAAGCCACTGATGGTATCTTCTACATTTATACAGTTCAGTGTACCCAGTGCAGGGTTAAATTGCTGGAATGTAAAATTTAAGGTGCTGATGGTTGTAGGTGGTATGGTGATGGTCTGCTTCAGCGGAGTAGCTGGAATACCGGCACCGCATAAACATTGCGCATGAATGGTAGCCGGCATGTATAGCTGAAAGACAAGCGTGCATAAGAGCAGAAAGATCTTTGTGTAGAAGTTTTTCATAGTCGGGTAATTTTGGATTATTGGAATACTGGATTACAGTTCAAAAGTAGAGCAAACATTATGCCTGCGCAAAGTGTTTGTACCTGTTTTGAACCACCGTAAATTCCGCATTTAACGCCGATGAATGATAACTAGTTTACAATCATAACAAATGACCGGTAAGGATAGTATAAATTTGCTTTTTTACGATTTATGAAGTTGATAATTGATTTTAGAGACACGTATATTAACGATAGATCACTACGTAGGTTTACATACGAATTCTGGGAGGATATCACCTATTTACAACCGGATCATGAATTTATTGTCATTTCGGATGAAGAAACGGCTTTGTGGCAGTCGGCAAATATGCAAACCAGGCAACTGAAAAAAACGGGGTTCGCCTGGCTGGATAAAATAAGATTTAAAAAAATGCTGAAGTCCGTACGGGCAGACAGGTTGCTGACAGTGCAACCGGCTGGCTTTACCATCACCCGCCTTTTATATGCCAGCGGTACTAACGTTACCGCCTCCACGCCGAAACAGGTATGGTTTGAAGGAAGTGAAAAAGCACTGCTACCTGCATCCGGCACATCCGTTATACAGCCCGCCCACCGGAATATAATTACCGCATTATCCTGGACCGAATCGGAAAGCATCAAAACACAGTACACCGGCGGCCGGTCCTTTTTTCTATTTACCGGCGATATCAGTGAGCAGCACCGGCTCATTGAACTGCTGAAAGCGTTTTCAGCATTTAAAAAGTGGCAGCAATCCAATATGCAACTGGTTATTGCCGGTAGAAGCACCGGCTGGACAGCAGTACTGGATGAAAAACTGGCTTCTTATAAATACAGACAGGATGTAGCCGTATTGAAAAACATCAGCAATGCGGAAATAGCAAAATTAACAGCAGCCTGTTATGCATTGGTATACCCTGTACCGGCAAATGTATTTCCGCTGGCATTATTATGGGCCATTGAGTGCAATAAGGCTATCATTACCACGGACAATACAACCACCCGGGCGTTTACCAGTGCGGCAGCATGGGTAGATGAAAATGATACGGAGGACGGATTTGCAAAAGCAATGATCCTTTTGTACAAAGACGAAGCCAGGCAACAGCAGCTGGTTCTGCAAACCAGGGAAGCGGCTAACCGGTTTAACCGGCAGCAAATGCTTGCTACCGCCTGGGAACATATAAAATAATAACAAAAAATTGACTGAAAACAACAGCTTGCATGCACCTCCTTTGCAGCAGGAATGGATGTGATGCGGTCAAATCCGCTACCTTTACCATTTATATTATTAAGTAGTATGATGCAATCAACAATAACAATAGACGTATCACTGGACAATGATAAAGTGCCACAGCAAATCAGCTGGAAGGCCAGTGACAGTACAGCAGACATGGCGCAACAATCAAAAGCAATGATGCTTTCTTTCTGGGACGGCGGAGACAAAGCAGCTATGCGCATCGACTTATGGACAAAAGAAATGATGGTAGATGAGATGGCTGATTTTTATTACCAGACTTTTATGACCATGGCAGACACTTTTAACCGTGCTACAAAAAATACGGAACTGGTAAACGATATGAAAAATTTTGCCCACGATTTCTATAAGAAATTCCGTGATCAGCAATTGCAGGAAAATAAATTATAATAAAACGAATAAATTTTGTTGTTATGAGCCTGGAACAAAAAGTAATGGCAGATATGAAAGATGCCATGAAAGCAAAAGATGAAGGCGCTTTACGTGGATTAAGGGCCATTAAAGCCGCAATAATAATCGCCAAAACTGCCGAAGGCGCAGGCGGCAATTTAAAGGAAGAGGACGAACCGAAATTGTTGCAAAAACTGGTGAAACAGCGTAAAGATTCCCTGTTGATCTATCAACAGCAGAACCGGGCCGATCTGGCAAAAAAAGAGGAAGAAGAAATTGAGGTGATTGAAAAGTTTTTACCTAAACAGGTGGACGAAGCATCGCTAAAGGCAATACTGGCAAAAATTATTACCGAAACAGGAGCCAGTTCAGTGGCCGATATGGGTAAGGTAATGGGACTGGCCAACAAACAACTGGCCGGCCAGGCAGATGGAAAGGCCATTGGCGCAGCCGTAAAAGAGTTGCTGGCAAAGTAAACAAGGTATGTTAATCGACGTTATATTTATCGTAATACTGATTGCAGCTATTGTAAAAGGATATAGCAATGGTCTTATCATTGCCATATTTTCATTGCTGGCACTGGTGATTGGGCTAGCTGCAGCTATTAAGCTATCGGTAGTTACCGCCCAGTGGCTGAAAGATGCTATACAGGTGGCAGCAAAATGGTTGCCCGTTATTGCATTTGCAGTCGTTTTTATACTTGTTGTGCTGGCGGTAAGACTGGGCGCAAAGGCCCTGGAAAAAACAGCAGAGCTGGCACTGCTGGGCTGGGCAAATAAATTGGGGGGCGTTATTTTATACATTGTATTGTACACGCTTATATTCAGCGTTCTTCTTTTCTACACAGCAAAAGTTGGATTGTTGAGCCCTGCAACCATTGCATCTTCCAAAACTTATGATTATATTATACCATGGGGACCAAAAGCAATGAATGCTTTCGGCTCATTGGTACCGGTGTTTAAAGATATGTTTCACCAGCTGGAAGAATTTTTTGCAGGACTTTCCGGCAAGATGCAACATCCATAGTTGAACTGATAAATAAAAGAATACAAAGCAAACTGGTAAGCTCATTTGTAAATAAGGTATTTCAACAGCCTCTATCTGGCAGTTTAGCCTGTATGGGTGCCGTTGAGACTAAAAAATGGTTTTATAACTTTGTTTACTGCCATATTTGTTACAAATCAATTATTTTAGCAGCGAATTACAGGTGCATGGTAATTTTTGACAATGAATTACGAAATTAAACAGGTCGATAAGTTCAGGTTTGTTGAAGAAGGCGAAGGTGAACCATTGGTTTTACTGCATGGCTTATTTGGCGCTCTCAGCAATTTTGAACACCTTATTGAGTATTTCCGCCGCTACAACAAAGTAGTGGTGCCAATGCTGCCTTTGTTTGATTTGGATATACTGCATACCAGCGTAGGCGGCCTGCAAAAATTTGTACATAAATTTATAGAGGCGCGCAATTACAATAATATTCATTTGCTGGGTAATTCTTTGGGTGGTCATGTTGGGCTGGTACACGCGCTGAAACATCCGGAACGCATAAAATCGCTTATTCTTTCGGGTAGTTCGGGCCTTTTTGAAAACGGAATGGGCGATACCTATCCCAAAAGAGGCGATTATGAGTATATAAAAAAGAAAACCCAGCTTACATTCTATGATCCAATGATGGCCAGCAAAGAACTGGTGGATGAAGTATATGACATTGTTAACAGCCGGATGAAAGTGATCAAAATCATTGCCCTGGCTAAAAGCGCCATCCGGAACAACCTGGGCGAAGAACTGAGCCTGATAAAACAGCCTACCTTATTGATTTGGGGGAATAATGATACCATTACACCACCATTTGTTGGTAAAGAGTTCAATAAGATGATTCCAAACAGCGAACTTCATTTCATAGATAAATGCGGCCATGCGCCCATGATGGAAGTGCCGGAAGAATTTAATGTTATTCTTCATAAATTTTTGACAAAGCTTAACCAGCCAGCAGCGGTTACCCGGTAATTGCAGTCTATTGTAATAATCTGGCGGTAACAGCGTTTTCTATACAGCATTTATTATATGCTGTGCTTGCCAGCCAACTGTAATCAAATTATTAAAACACCGGTTTTTATAGTGTTAAACAAACAACTTATATCATCTTCATTGCCGGTACTGTCATTGCATGATACCATTTATCAGGCGCAGCAGCTAATGGCCGACTACCATTTAACGCATTTGCCGGTAACCGACCATGAAAAATTCATCGGCCTTATCAGCGAAGACGACGCCATGAATGCGCCAGATGACAGCCTTGCGCTGGAAGAACTGGAACCGCAGTTCCTGCGGCTGTCCGTAAAGGCAGACTCTCACTTCCTGGAAGCAGTACAATTGTGCAATAGCTACGGCCTGAGTGTTATCCCGGTTGTTGAAAAAGAAATGGAATGGGCAGGCGCCATTCAGGCCGCAGATCTGCTGAAATATCTCGGCAGAATGACTGGTACCGATGAACCCGGCGGCATCATAGTACTGGAACTGGAAAAAGCCAATTTTTCCTTCTCCGAAATATCAAAGCTGGTAGAAACCAACGATGCACAAATAACTCAGCTGAACACTTTTTACGATAACCAGGTGCAGTTGCTGTACGTAACCATTAAAATTAACAGGTTTGAAGTCTCTGATATAGTTGCCACTTTTCAGCGGTACGAATACACGGTTAAATATTATTTTGGTGAAGAGTTATATGAAAATGAACTGCGCACCAATTATGACCACCTCATGAACTACCTCAACATGTAATGGCGTCAGTCTTGTCTTTTCTATACCTTTAAAACAATATCCGCCAGCAAGATTGCAATGCCAGTGAAAAACAAATACTATCTTATTTTATTGGCAATATTATGCGCCGGTTTAACCACCTGGTGCCAGGATACCGGAGATACAACTGCAGCTGGAACTCACAACACGGCAGATACATCAGAAAAAAAATCTTTTTTTATTGTAGGCGATATTTTTATCAACGGCAACAAAAAAACAAAATCGTATATCATAGAAAGGGAATTGCCTTTTAAAAAAGGGGATTCCCTTTTTCTTCCGGATCTGGTAGCCAAATTTCAGCGGTCAAAAGAATTGCTTATCAACACCAGGTTGTTTAACCTGGTAGTGGTTTCGCTTAAAGGCTTTCATGGGTATTTTGCAGATGTGCAGATTGATGTGGTTGAACGGTGGTATATTTTCCCGGTACCTTATTTCAGGCCGGTAGATAGAAATCTCTCTGCGTGGGCGGAAAAAAATTACAGTCTTTCACGCGTCAATTACGGCGTTAAATTTTTATACAACAATTTTACAGGAAGAAACGACCGGTTGCGCATGTGGCTCATTACCGGTTATACCAAACAGTTACAATTAAACTATGACCAGCCGTATGCAGACAAAACGCTGAAACATGGCTATGGTTTTGGGGTTTTTTATGCTGCGCTCAAAGAAGTAAACATCGGTACAGACTACAACCGGCAAATCTTTGTAAACACCGATATTCTCAGTAACACCGGCAAATACCTGGTAAAACAATCAACCGCCACGCTCAGTTATTTTTACAGGCCTGCATTAACCACCAGGCATTTGGTCAGACTGGGTTTTAACTATATTACTACCGACAGCGCGGTCATGAAAATCAATCCAAAGTATTTAAGCAATGGCGCACAGCATGTCTTTTATCCTGAGTTTACATATACATTCGAATACCAGAAAGCAGACTATGTAGCATATGTACTGAAAGGTTTTATGGGCGATCTCAGTTTTACAAAACGGGGTGTCACCAGCAATATGAACCTTTCACAGTTTACCGGAAGGTTTACCAGCGGTTGGGCATTGGGTCATCAATTTTTTATTGGCCTGCAGGGTTATGGAGTAGTTAAGCTGCCGTTGGAACAGCCTTTTTTCAACCAGCGGCTTTTTGGTTACGGAGATGTGTACCTGCGGGGCCTTGAAAAATATGTAGTAGATGGTGTGGCAGGAACCATGCTGCGGACCACCCTTCGTAAAAGATTATTTGGATTCAGCATGAGCGGTGGCCGGATTCCTTCACTGGAAAGAATCCCATTTGGTATCTATGCCAAAATATTTGGAGATATGGGCTACGCATATAATAAAACATTCACACAAAATTCGCTGGTAAACAAAATGTTGTACACTACTGGGGCGGGAATAGACGTAGTATCGGTGTATGATTTTGTATTTCGCTGCGAGTATAGCTTTAATCAGTTGGGTCAGTCCGGCTTTTTCTTTCATATCAGGAATGATTTTTAGGAAGAAGGTGTAAGGTGAAAGGTGGAAGGTGAAAGGTGGAAGCGGCAGTTTTTTTAATGTCAGACGCTCATCCCTTCACCCTACGCCTTAAGCCTTAAACTGTTTTTTATCAAAATTTCGCGTAATTTAAATCAATGAAAGTAGCTATATACAGCAGGGTAATGGATTGGGATCACCGACTGGAAGTACAGGAGCTCTTTGATGAACTGGCCAAACAAAAAATCACACCGGTTATTTATCGCCCTTATTTTGAACAGATAGCCGCCGGTATCCAGCTCTCGGCAGCCATGAGTACATTCAGCGACGAGACCGAGCTCGACAAATCAATAGAATTTCTTATCAGCCTCGGCGGAGACGGCACTTTACTGGATACCGTATCCATGGTACGCAACAAAAATATACCCGTACTTGGCATAAATTTTGGCAGATTAGGATTCCTGGCCAGTATAGGTAAAGAAAACGCGGTAGCAGCAGTTAAAGCCCTGGCTAAAAGGGGCTTTGTGATAGATAAACGTTCGCTGATACACCTGGATGCCAGTGAAGAACTGTTCGGTGAAGTTCCTTATGCCCTGAATGAGTTTGCAATACACAAGAAGGATACTTCGCCCATGATAAAAATTCATACCTATTTAAACGGCGAATTTTTAAATACATACTGGGCCGATGGCCTGATTGTATCAACACCTACTGGTTCTACCGGCTACTCGCTCAGTTGCAATGGCCCGATTGTGTTTCCGGATAGCGGCAGCTTTGTAATAACACCTGTGGCACCACACAACCTTAATGTAAGATCCATCGTAGTACCGGATACCAACGTTATTTCTTTTGGGGTGGAAGGCAGGGCGGAAGACTTCATTTGCGCCCTGGATTCGAGGCGCCATGTGGTAAACAAGAACGTACAGCTGGCGGTGAAAAGAGAGGCTTTTACTATGAGCCTCATCCGCCTGAATGAAAATAATTTCCTACAGACACTCCGGTCGAAGCTAATGTGGGGACTGGATAGCCGAAATTAGGCTTCAAATGTTAAAGTTTGGCAATGCGGAGGTTCGGCATAAAAGAAAAAAAGAATTAATACGTTAACACTACAATTTAATTTTTACTTTGCAAGTATGAGAAAGTATTGGGTAGCACTAATAGCGGTTTTATCGGTATTTGCAGCGTCTGCTCAAGAGCAGGCAATTGTGCACGAAGGAGAGTTTGGAATAAGTGCCGGAGCTGCCCATTATTTTGGTGATCTCAACACCAATGCCCGGCTTAACCGCCCTAAAATTGCACTCGGTGCATTTTTCCGCAAACAATTTGGCAACTATGTAGCCCTGAGGGTAAGCGGTCATTTTGCACAACTTGGATACTCGGATGTTTACAATACAAAAAATGAATACCAGTTACGTCGTAACCTGAGCTTTAATACCAATATCTGGGAACTGGCGCTGCAGGGCGATTTTAATTTTCTCCGGTTTGAACCTGGTACGCTGGATTATGCTTTTACCCCTTATGTGACTTTTGGTGTAGGCGCTTTCAGCTATGACCCTTATGCGTATTACCAGGGGCAAAAAGTATTCCTGCGCCCGCTGGGTACAGAAGGCCAGGGTTATGCGGCTTACCCCGATAGAAAACCCTATAGCAGCATGGCATTTTGCGTGCCCCTTGGTGTTGGCGTAAAATACAATGTTACCGAAAAAGTGAATATTGGTTTTGAAGTGGTGTACCGGTTTACCAATACCGATTACCTGGATGATGTTAGCAAGACCTATGTAGACCCCACCATATTTCCCAAATTGCCCGATGGTACCTCTTCACTGGCCGAAATACTGAACGATCGCAGCAATGAGACCGGCGTTGATAAAATTGGATTTGTAAATGGCACCGGCCGCCAGAGAGGATTTCCAAAACAAAAGGATTCTTATGTAATGGCCGAAATCACGTTTTCATTCAACCTCTCGTCTTATCATTGTCCCAAAGCAGATTAAAAGCTGCGTAGCTGCGTAGCTGTTAGCTGTTAGCTGTTAGCTGTTAGCTGTTAGCTGTTAGCTGTTAGCTGTTAGCTGTTAGCTGTTAGCTGTTAGCTGTTAGCTGTTAGCTGTTAGCTGTTAGCTGTTAGCTGTTAGGACAACAAAACCTTCAAGATACTTCAAATCGCCAAATCCGGCTGCATTTTTTCCACCTGTACTACAAAGAGCGGGCTAATAGCTAACAGCTAACAGCTAAAAGCTTTTCGCAACAGTGCCAATTGTTTTTTGTAGATTTGCCGCCTTCAAAGAGCATATTATGGATTCGCTGAAACCCAGTATAGACCTGAATAATCTGCCAAAGCACATTGCCATCATCATGGATGGTAACGGGCGCTGGGCGCAGGAACAGGGCCAGGACCGGTTGTATGGCCACTTTCATGGCGTGGAAAGCGTGCGTAATATCGTGGAAGGTTGTGCAGAACTGGGCATCGGATACCTTACTCTGTATGCATTCAGCACCGAAAACTGGGACAGGCCCGAATACGAAGTAACCGGCCTGATGGAATTGCTGGTAGATACCATTCGGAAAGAAGTGGAGACGCTCAATAAAAACAATATAAAACTGCATGTAATCGGAGACATGAAAATGTTGCCCGAATATGCGCAGGAAGAATTGAATGAAGCGCTGGAACTGACATCTGCCAATACAGGGCTGAACCTGGTAATGGCATTGAGTTACAGCAGCCGCTGGGAACTGGTGAACGCGGTAAAAAATATTGCAATAGATGTAAAGGCGGGAAAGATAGATCCTGCTGCTATTGGGCAGGATACCCTGCAGCAATACCTTACCACCAGCAATTTTCCCGACCCGGAACTAATGATACGCACCAGCGGAGAATACCGCATCAGCAACTTCTTATTGTACCAGCTGGCCTATGCAGAGCTGTATTTTACAGATGTACGCTGGCCCGATTTCAGGAAGGAAAAATTGTACGAGGCCATCCTGGATTTTCAAAAAAGGGAACGCCGGTTTGGAAAAACCAGTCAGCAGGTAAAACAACAGGAAATATCAGCCGGATGAATATTCAAATTACTATCAGCCAACCGAATTCCGGCCAGAACATCCGCTTTCGCCTTTTCCACCAAACAGGAATATGCAAAACCGGCCGCCAGCAGTACCTGGCGCAGCCAGCGGGCTATGTTAACAAACTAAATGCATTTTGTGCTATGCCCGCACCCTTTTTAACAAAGACTTTTAATTAATCCCTTTAATTTGCCGATCTCTTAAAATGCAAGACTGGATGCCAAAATCATTACGCTTAGTACACTGCTTACTGTTTCTTGTTTTTTCTTCAGCTTCAGTACTGGCACAACAACCGGATACTACTAAACCCGTATCGGTTGACCCCGACCTGCTGGCTATACCCCAGTCAAAATCTCCCAAAGAATATTTGCTCGCCGGCATTGTATTTACCGGTACCAAAGCATATGACCAATCTTTGCTTAGTTCTATTTCCGGACTTAACGTGGGCGATAAGATTATTTATCCCGGTGGCGATAATTTCAGTCATGCCATCCAGAATCTCTGGAAACAAAATCTTTTTGCCAACGTACAGATCTATTTTACAAAGATTGATGGCAAGGACATTTACATAGAAATACACGTGGTGGAAAGACCGCGTTTGGGCAGCTTTATATTCAAAGGAATTAAAAAAGGACAGGAAGAAGATTTAAGAACTAAATCGGGCCTGGTAAAAGGCAGGGTGGTAAATGAAAATACCAAAATGACAGCAGTAGAGAATATTGAAAAATATTTTACTGAAAAAGGTTTTAAAAGTGCTGCAGTAAGGATTGAAGAAAAAATTGATCCCAATGTTGCCAATTCGGTTAACCTTACCTTTTATATCACGAAGGGAAATAAAGTAAGAATCAACCAGGTAAATATTTTCGGAAACGAAACCGTATCAGAAGGCAAACTAAAGAAGCAACTGAAAGGTACCAAGGAAGCAATGCGTATGAGCATCTACCCGAGCGAAGATAAAAGCGTTTACGGTACCAACAAGCGCCTTACGTTCAGGGAATATGTACAGCAATGGGGATTTCTCTCTCCCACAAAAACAATGGACTTTATTGATCCTTATTTCAGGTTCAAACTTTCTTCTGCCAAATTCAGCGATAAAAAATATGCTGAAGACAAAGGTAAACTGCTGGAATATTATAATTCACTGGGCTACCGCGATGCGATCATAGAAGCCGATACACAATACTATAACAGGAAAGGAAACCTCAACGTAGACATTAAAGTACAGGAAGGGCATAAATATTATTTTGGAAACATCCGCTGGAAAGGAAACACCAAATACCCCGATTCTATTCTGAACGTAATCCTCGGAATTAAAAAAGGCGATATCTATAACCTCGAAACACTGAACAGGCGCATCGGCAAACAGCTTACGCCGGAAGGTGGCGATATCAGTGGCCTGTACCAGGATGATGGTTACCTGTTTTTCCGTGCAGACCCTGTGGAAACAGCGGTATACAATGATACCATCGATCACGAAATACGTATTGTGGAAGGACCGCAGGCAACTATAAAAAATGTGACCATCAGCGGCAACGAAAAAACAAAAGAGTATGTGATTCGCCGTGAGTTGCGTACAATACCGGGTGAAAAATTCAGTCGCAGTGATGTAATACGCACCAACCGCGAGATTGCACAGCTGGGCTATTTTAACCAGGAAAAAATCAATCCCAATATAGTACCCAACCAGGATGACGGAACAGTAGACATTAACTGGGGCGTGGAAGAAAAATCGAGCGATCAGCTGGAATTGAGCGCAGGCTGGGGCGGTGGTATTGGCCTTACCGGTACACTGGGTGTTACCTTCAATAATTTTTCTATAAGAAATATATTCCGCAAATCCGCATGGGACCCATTGCCAACCGGCGATGGCCAGAAACTGAGTGTGCGTGTACAAAGTAACGGACGCGCATTCCGTTCTTACAATGCTTCTTTTACTGAACCATGGCTGGGAGGCAAAAAAAGAAATTCACTGACCTTCAGCGCTGCCAGTACAAAATATTCCAACTCGTACGACTATGCCACAGGTACCTATAGCAAGGCCGCAGGCGACACATCGTTTTTGAAATCACTGAGTTTTTCTGTGGCGCTGGGCAAACAGTTAAAGTGGCCCGACGACTTTTTTACATTGGTGTACCAGTTGAATTATACCCAGTATAACCTGCGCAATTATCCCGGGTTCTTCAGGCTGAGCGATGGTACCAATCTCAGCAACGGCAAATCAAATAATATCAGTATCAAGGTTTCATTGTCGCGCTCTTCTGTAGATCAGCCATTGTTCCCCAGGAGCGGTTCCGCATTTACGCTGAGTGGTCAGTTTACACCACCCTATTCACTATTTGATAAGAGCCTGGTTACTTCTGCCAATCCATACAAATTTGTGGAATTCCATAAATGGCGTTTTAACGGAGAATGGTATGTGCCGCTGGGCAGGCCCATGGGTGAAGACCGCAACAAACAATTTGTGTTGAAAGCCGCTGCTAAATTTGGTTTTATGGGCAGGTATAACAGCAAACTGGATTACTCTCCTTTTGAGCGATTCCAGCTCGGCGATGCGGGCCTTTCCAACAACTACGGTATACTTGGATACGATATCATTTCCCAGCGCGGTTATCCCATCTATACCAGTTCCGATCCGCGCATCAACCCGGATCAGAACAGTACCAGCCAGTTCTTTACGCTTTTCAATAAATATGTGCTGGAGTTAAGATATCCTTTCAGCACCAACCCCAGCAGTACCATTTATGGACTGGCGTTTTTTGAGGCCGCTAACGGATGGTACAATTACAAAGACTACAACCCGTTCAGGTTACGCAGAAGTGCCGGTTTGGGAATGCGGTTCTTTTTGCCCATGTTTGGTTTGCTGGGCTTCGATTACGGCGTTGGTTTAGACAGGCTGCAACCGGGTGTGGGTTTGAAAGGTGCAGCTAAATTTACCTTCCTGCTTGGTTTTGAACCTGAATAAACTGGTACAATTGTATCTTCCGTTTCAATATAATGCAGCAGTTGTTCCCTCTAACAATAAAATAAACTGGTATGAAAAAACTACTCTTTTTAACCTGCAGCTTTTTCCTGTTTGCACTGATTGCTGATGCACAGCGTTATGCTATTGTAGACACCAAGTATATTCTCGATAAAATGCCCGACTACAAAGAGGCACAAAAAAAGCTCGACCAGGTAAGTGAACAATGGCAGAAAGAAATTGAAGGCAAACAGGCAGAACTGGATAAGATGTACAAAGATTTTGAGGCAGAACAGGTAATGCTGAGCGATGTACTCAAGAAAAAAAGAGAAGACGAAATCTTTGTTAAAGAAAAAGAAACCCGTGAATTACAGCGCAAAAGATTTGGTTTTGAAGGAGATCTGTTTAAAAAACGGCAGGAACTGGTTAAACCGGTGCAGGACAAGGTGTACAACGCCATTCAGAAAATAGCGGTGGCCAAACAATACGATTTTATTTTGGATAAAAGTGAAGGAATTACTGTTATATTTGCCGACCCAAAACTAGACCGCAGCGAGGATGTTCTGAAGGAACTGGGTATAAAATAATAACTGAAATCAGTAACCGTATTGTGGCCGCAGACAGTGTTAAATAATAGTAAAAGCAGCTCATTACGAACAACTCATTTATTAATAAAAACAACTATAAAATAAGTCCCCTTATAGCCGGGGTTTTATAAGTCTACTAAAAAACAACTACAACAATGAAAAAGGCTTTTACATTAGTACTCCTGGCAACTGTTTTATTTGCAGCAGGAAACCGTGCCCAGGCGCAAAACAAAATTGGTCATATTGCGCTGAGTGATATCATTCTGGCAATGCCTGAAGCAAAAAAAGCTGATACAGCTTTACAGCAGTTCCGTGAAGCTTTGGTCCAGAGCGCACAGGATAAACAAGGGGCGTTTGAAGAATCAGTAGCGAAGTTTTACAAAGATTCTGCCAGCTACACCGCTTCTGTTAAAGAAGTAAAAAGAAAATCACTGCAGGATCAAATGACGGCTATGCAAGGTGAAGACCAACGCATTCAGCAGGAACTGCAAAAGAAACAGGAAGAATATTCTGCCCCTATACAAAAAAAGGCACTGGATGCAGTGCAGGCCGTAGCCAAAGAAAATGGTTATGCCTATGTTTTTGTAAAAGAAGCGTTACTGGTTTCTCCGCCATCGGATGACCTGGCACCGCTGGTTAAAAAGAAACTCGGCTTGAAATAATCATAAAAATATTGTTATCTTAAAAAACGTCAGGTTCATAAGCCTGGCGTTTTTATTTTTGTTTATGCATCAGGCAAAACCCATCGGCATTTTTGATTCTGGTTATGGTGGCTTAACAGTTTTAAAAGACATAAAGGCCAAACTACCCGGTTACGACTACCTGTACCTCGGAGACAATGCCCGTGCGCCTTATGGCAGCCGGTCTTTTGAAACCGTATACCGTTATACGCTGGAATGCGTGCAATGGTTTTTTAAACAGGGTTGCTCACTGGTTATACTGGCATGTAATACTGCATCAGCAAAAGCTTTGCGAACCATTCAGCAGCATGATCTGCCTGAACTGGCGCCCGACAAAAGGGTGCTGGGTGTAATCAGACCTACTACGGAAATAATCGGCAATTATACCAAAACAGGGCAGGTGGCCATCCTGGCAACCAGTGGCACGGTATTATCCGGTTCTTACCCCATTGAAATCGAAAAATTTTTTCCGGCAATACAGGTATACCAGGAGGCATGCCCCATGTGGGTGCCCCTGATAGAAGCCAATGAACATAATAACCCCGGCGCAGACTATTTTGTGGCCAAACACATCAACCATATTTTTTCAAAGTCCGATCAGATAGATGTGCTGCTGCTGGCCTGCACGCATTATCCGTTGCTGAGCGGCAAAATAAAGGCCCTGCTTCCCGAAGGGGTGATATTGCTTTCGCAGGGGCAGATAGTGGCGGAAAGCCTGGCGGTTTACCTGGAGCGTCACCCCGAAATAGAAAAGGAATGCAGTAAAAACGGGGAACTTGTTTTTTATACAACGGACTCAACAGAAGACTTTGATAACCATGCGGGTATTTTCTTTGGAGCACCAGTACAATCCCGGCATCTCGACCTGGAAAAATAGTTGAAGCGAGTCCGGAAGTGGTATCCAACACATGATTTATATTAATGCCGGCGTTTTGGAGGGTCAAAAAAAATTGCCGGGGTATAAAAAATACAGGTATAAGCTTCGTTCTTCTGGTTTCAAATCCTTACCTTTGCCGTCCTTTCACAAACAACGGGTGTGGTGACCTGTTGTAAGACGGAAACACGGCCACGGCCTCTTTATTAAAAGTGAAAATATTAAACAATGAAACAGACATTTCAACCCCATAAACGCCGTCGTAAAACCGTACATGGTTTTCGCAAACGCATGCAATCTGCCAACGGACGCAAAGTGTTGGCCAGCCGCCGCGCAAAGGGTCGTCATAAACTAACCGTTTCTGACGAGAAAGGATTAAAATAAAAACCTGCTGCCTGTTGCTTTAACAGGCGACCGTATATATTTATAGCCCCGAAGCATTTTCGGGGCTATTTTTGTTTTACACCATGCAGTCATATTATTTTATTGGCGTTTGATGAAGAATGACAAAGCAATATAGTTTTGGTAAAAATGAGCGGTTAAAAAGCCGGAAACTGATAGAGCAACTTTTCAGTAAAGGACAGCGCTTTGGATTATTTCCATACCGCGTCTTTTATATGTTCAACCAAAACGTGGCCCACCCCGGTGTGAACCGTTTGCAATGCGGGGTAGGCGTTACCACACGGAATTTTAAAAAAGCAGTAGACCGTAACCGCATTAAACGGCTTACCCGCGAGGCCTGGCGCCTGCAAAAAATGGAGCTGGATCTGCAAATGAAAGAACATCCGCGGAGCCTGGTATTATTTTTAATTTATACCGGTAAAGAACTACCGGCGTTTACCGTTGTTAAAGAGAAGATGGCGCTTATTATAGAAAAGCTGACAACTATTGCGCATGAAAATACTACTCCAGGTTCTTAGCCTGCCGTTTATAGTGTTGATAAAAATTTATCAGTGGATCATTTCTCCTGTGCTGGGTCCCAAATGCAGGTTTACGCCTACCTGTTCACATTATGCGCTGGAAGCATTTAAAAAGTACGGCGTGTTTAAAGGATGTTGGTTAACAATTAAAAGAGTGGGCCGCTGCCATCCCTGGGGCGGACATGGCTATGATCCGGTGCCGTGAATTGTTTTGAGTGTTGTGTTTTGTGTGTTATGTAATTGTTCCGGGTTTATTTCCAGCCTGCTAAAACAAAATTCCCCCAATAAAATATTTAACATTTATCGTCATAGTAAAGGCACACAAAACACATAACATAACACCCAACACAATTTTAATGGTTGAGTTTTATCTTAGCTCTTTGCTCCATCAAATCTTTCAGCGTTTCTCGTTTTTGTTTTACGGAAAAGAATTTAATGACATCGGGGAGTTTGCCATCGCTGTCAGCTTCATTTTTATAGGGGATGCCTTTATAAGAACCCACCACTTTTGTGTTGTTTTTTACACTTATCTTTTTAATATTCATTGGCAGAATATAAAAAGTATTCTTTGCATCATTGGCATTAAGTCCCTGCATCAGTTGTTGTGTGCTGTCTATCAGATGATCCATTTCTTCTGCTGTAATGGAGCCCGGCATTCCCATAGAACCATAGTTTACAATACCACCTATTAATGTATCGGTCTGCAGGTTGAGCAGGTATACGCCATTTTCCGTAAGATCAAAAGTTTTATTGATACCGGCAGTGCTTTTCAGCGTGAGCGTAAGTTTATCGTCTGTAAAAACTACTTCCTGTTCGTTATGTGTAAGACTGGGGTCAAGCTGTATGATCTTATCGGCAACCGTTATTTTACCACTGGCCATGATCACGACTCTTTTTTTATTGTTGCCACCGCCCGAACATGCAAAAAAACCAAGTGCTGAAAAACAAACAGCAAGAATGAATACATTTTTCATGATGATTCGCTTTAAATAAAAAATCCCGGTAAATATACCGGGATTGGAGATAAAATTATTTTCTTTTTCCTTATTTGGCTGCGGCAAAACGTTCGCCGGCTTTTTTCCAGTTCACCACATTCCAGAATGCGGCCAGGTAATCGGGGCGCTTGTTCTGGTACTTAAGATAATACGCATGTTCCCATACGTCGGCACCAATGATGGGTGTTCCTTTTACTTCGGCAACATCCATTAATGGATTATCCTGGTTGGGTGTGGAACTAACTTCCAGTTTGCCATCTTTTACCAGCAACCAGGCCCAACCGCTTCCAAAACGGGTTGTGCCGGCAGCATTGAATTTTTCTTTAAACGCATCAAAAGAACCAAATGCTGCATTGATAGCATCGGCCAGTGCACCTGTGGGCACACCGCCTGCATTTGGGGCAAGTGTTTCCCAGAAAAAACTATGGTTCCAGTGTCCGCCCCCGTTGTTGCGAACTGCAGGACTGATAGTGCCTGCCACCTTTACCAGTTCTTCGATCGATTTGCCTTCATTGGGAGTACCAGCAATGGCTTTATTCAGATTGTCAACATAAGCCTGGTGATGCTTGCCATGGTGTATCTGCATGGTCAGTGTGTCAATATGCGGTTCCAATGCATCGTGTGCATAGGGCAACGCAGGTAATGTAAATGCCATAATGATTGATTTTTATTTGAATAGTACTATCTGTAAAAGAGAACAAATTTACAGGCCAAAAGTTGATTACTCAAAACAAATGCCATGCCTGACCCCTGAAATAAATTCGGCAAACTTTTAAAAAGTATAAAACGGTTATGTTTTGAGGCATTGCTCCTAATTGTTTTTTAGTAACTTCCTTTTTTATTTTTATAATCCTGCTAAATAATAAATATCAATATGAGCGACCCAATTTCGTCAAAGCCATCACGCAGAAATTTTATTGCCAACGTTACCAAGGGTATTGCCGCAGTAACCGTGGCGCCTATGCTCGCGTCTGCTGCTTCCCACCGCCAGTTTACATTAAAAAGACCAGATTATACTGCCAACGACAATATACAGATAGCCCTTATTGGTGCGGGCGGTATGGGCAATGCAGATACCAGCACGGCGGTAACCATACCGGGCATCAAACTGGTAGCCGCGTGTGATCTGTATGATGGCCGGCTCAACGATATTCAAAAGAAATATGGCAGCGATATTTTTATTACAAGGCGGTACGAGGAAATATTGAGCAGGAAGGATATTGATGCGGTTATTGTAGCCACCCCTGATCACTGGCACCAGGAAATTTCCATTGCCGCTATGAACGCTGGCAAAGCTGTGTATTGCGAAAAGCCAATGGTGCATGAAATTACCGAAGGCAATGCTGTAATTGAAGCGCAGACAAAAAACAAAGCCATCTTCCAGGTAGGCAGTCAGGGTATGAGCTCACTGGGTAACGAAAAAGCGAAGGAATTACTGGAAGCAGGGGCTATCGGCACCTTAAATTATGCAGAAGGTTTCTGGGCCAGAAATACGCCCGGCGGCGCCTGGCAGTATGATATGCCGGCCGATGCATCCGAGAAAACGGTTGACTGGAAACGTTTTTTAAAGAATAACCCCGACCGCCCATTTGATCCAAAAAGATTTTTCCGCTGGCGTTGTTACAAGGATTATGGCACTGGTGTATCGGGCGATTTGTTTGTACACCTGTTTTCCAGCCTGCACTATATTACCAGTTCCCTGGGTCCCAACAAAATCATGGCAACCGGTGGACTTCGTTATTGGAAAGACGGAAGGGAAGCACCCGATATTTTACTGGGTATGTTTGATTATCCGCAAAGCGCCACACATCCTGCATTCAACCTGTCATTGCGTGTAAACTTTGTAGACGGCACAGCCGAAGGCACTTCATTGCGGCTGGTGGGCAACGAAGGTTCACTTACCGTAGAATGGGATAAAGTAACCCTTACCCGGAATTTTTCTTATCCACCCGAAAACTATGCTCAAATACTAAAAGGCAAGCAATACACACCCGATTACGACCGCAAGAAAATGAAAGCCCCGGAGGTAACCGTTTACAGCGCAGAGAATGGTTATAAAGGCGCACATTACGATCATTTCTATCATTGGGCACAGGGTATCAGAACAGGTAAACCCATTATTGAAGACGCCTTATTTGGTTATCGTGCAGCCGCACCTGCTCTATTGTGCAACGATAGCTATTACCAGGAAAAAGCCATTAAATGGGATCCTGCCAAATTGAAATTAATCAGTTAAATAAATAACATGACCAGCAACAGAAACAATGGACTGCTATTGAAATGTATGATAGCCTGCCTGCTATTAACAGTACAGCTGCATGCACAGCCGGCAGACAATACCCTTACAAAAGCAGAACAACAGGCCGGTTGGAAATTATTATTCAATGGAAAATCCACTGAAGGATGGCGCCCTTACAAGAATGCAGCTTCCGATGGCTGGGAAATTGTAAATGGTGAAATTCATTGCAAGGAAAAGGATGTGCAACACCGCGCCGATATGATTACCAAAGAGGAATATGGTGATTTTGAACTGGCTTTCGACTGGAAAGTAGCTACTGCAGCCAACAGCGGACTGGTATACCGGATAGATGAATTGCATGGGGCCGCACATGAATCCGGTTCCGAATACCAACTGATCGATGATATTGGTTACCCCGGTAAACTGGAGAACTGGCAAAACAGCGGGGCGGATTATGATATGCATCCTCCAATAAAAATTGCATCAAAACCAGCTGGTCAGTACAACCATAGCGTTATAAAAGCCAAAGGCAAACACATAGAACACTGGCTAAATGATATAAAAGTGGCGGACTATGAAATTGGTACACCGGAATGGAGCGCGTTAAAAGAAAAAAGCAAATGGAAGGATATAAAAGGGTGGGGCGAAAATAGCAAAGGCAATATTTGTTTGCAGGATCATGGAGGAGGAATATGGTTTAAGAATATTAAGATTAGAAAATTATAATTAATAATTCAAAAGTAAAAAGTAAAAAATCAACGCGCTTGTCAAAGGCTATTTTACCTTTTGACTTTTGCCTTTTGACTTTTTATTTATCGTCTTTCTTTGAAAAAATCTTTCATCAGCTGCGCACACTCATCCTTTAGCACACCGTTTTCAATAATTGTTTTTGGATGAAATGGCCAGTGCGGATCGGTCACATGTTTATGGCCATTTTTTTCATCTGACGCACCCCATACAATTCTAGCCAGCTTACTCCAATACATGGCCCCTGTACACATGAGGCATGGTTCCACCGTTACGTACAATACTGCATCCGGCAAATATTTATTGCCCAGGAAATTAAAGGCCGATGTAAGTGCGATGATTTCTGCATGGGCCGTACAATCGTTCAGCTTCTCTACCTGGTTATAACCGCGGGCTATCACCTTATTGTTAATGGTAATGATTGCCCCTACCGGCACTTCGCCTTCTTTAAAAGCCTGCTGCGCTTCCTTTAATGCCAGTTGCATAAAGTGTTGATCCGTCATGGGGCAAAGGTAAGTGGTCAGGGGTGAGCGGCTAGTGGTAAGTGGAATGGGCTAGTGGGGAGAGATAAGTGGCTAGTGAGTGGGAAGTGGCCAGTGGGCTTAGAACACCAGGTTTGCCGATGTGCAGTCTCCGGGCTAAAAGCTAACAGCTTATAGCTAATAGCTACTGCCGTTCACAGCTAAAAAAACTGTCTTATCTTGCAGTAATTTCTTACACCATATGATTAAGCAACAGGAAGTTCTCAACGACGTAGTAATCAAATTTGCAGGAGACAGCGGAGATGGTATGCAACTTACAGGCAGCCAGTTTACCAATAATACCGCCCTCATGGGCATCGACCTGGCCACTTTTCCGGATTTTCCGGCCGAAATACGCGCCCCGCAGGGTACTCTGCCGGGTGTGAGTGGTTACCAGCTGCGTTTCAGCAGCGACCGCATTTTTACCCCCGGAGACGAATGTGATGTGCTGGTGGCCATGAATGCAGCAGCATTGAAGGCCAACCTGCGCAGCCTGAAAAAAGGTGGAAAAATCATCGCTAATTCGGATGGGTTCGACAGTAAAAACCTGCGGCTGGCCAATTATCCGGATGGCGTAAACCCACTGGAAGACAACAGCCTGGATGGATATACCGTGTTCCGCATAGATGTTACCAAGATGACGCGTGAAGCCCTGAAAGATATTACCATGGGCATGAAGGAAAAGGACCGTGCAAAAAACATGTTTGTACTGGGTTTTCTTTACTGGATGTACAACCGCGAAATGGAAAACACCATCCAGTTTTTTAAAGACAAGTTTGGCAAAAAACCGGAGATATATGAAAGCAATGTAAAAGCATTACAGGCCGGTTACTTTTTTGGCGATACCACCGAAACCTTTACCACTACCTATAAAGTAGAGAAGGCAAAGATGCAGCCAGGGGTTTACCGCAGCATCATGGGCAACCAGGCGCTTTCTTACGGGCTGATTGCCGCTTCACAAAAAAGCGGGCTGCCTTTATTCCTGGGTTCATATCCCATTACGCCTGCATCAGATATATTGCATGAACTGAGCCGGCACAAAGCCTTTGGCGTAAAAACCTTTCAGGCCGAAGATGAAATTGCAGCCATTACCTCGGCCATCGGGGCTTCTTATGGCGGCAGCCTTGCAGTTACAACCACGTCCGGTCCGGGTATGGCGCTTAAGGCGGAAGCCATGGGACTTGCCATGATGATGGAAATTCCATTGCTCATCATCAACGTACAGCGCGGCGGACCGTCTACAGGATTGCCCACTAAAACAGAACAGAGCGATTTGCTGCAGGCCTACTACGGCCGCAATGGCGAATGTCCACTGCCCATACTGGCATCTTCCACACCCAGCGATTGTTTTGAAATGATATATGAAGCCGCACGCATTACCGTGCAGCATATGACACCCGTGATCTTTTTAAGTGATGGTTATATTGCCAATGGCGCCGAACCATGGAAATTTCCCAAAAGCGAAGATTTGCCACCGATTGAAGTAAAATTCAAAACAGAATTGGGTGATGGCGAAACAACTTTCCAGCCTTATTTAAGAGACGAAAAGTTAGTGCGCCCCTGGGCGGTACCCGGTACAAAAGCGCTGGAGCACCGTGTGGGCGGACTTGAAAAGCAAAACATCACCGGCAACGTTAATTATGAGCCCGATAATCACCAGCTGATGATTAAGATACGGCAGGAAAAAGTAGACAAGATTGCCGAATATATACCCGAACAGAAACTGGACAGTGGCCCCGAAAAAGGAAAGGTCCTGGTGCTGGGATGGGGCTCTACGTATGGCGCCATAAAAAGCGCGCTGGTAGAATTGCAGGCCGAGGGACATGCAATCAGTCATGCGCATATCCGTTATATGCGTCCATTCCCCAAAAACCTGGGTGATATCATTAAAAATTTTGAACAGGTTCTTATTCCTGAAATCAATAACGGCCAGCTGATCAAAATTATCCGTGATGTATATTTTGTAGATGCGAAAGCCTATAATAAAATAATGGGCGTACCCATTACCAAATCAGAGATGCTGGAAGTGCTTAGAAAAATGCTGACATGAGGAAAGTGCCGATTTCGGGATTTTGAGATTTTGGGATTTCTTTTGCCAAAACAGGTGCCGTAACACAATCTATAAATCACCCAATCACAAAATCTGCAATTTGCCTTTCCTTATCTTTGCAGCATGGAACAGATAGTTCAACAGATTGAATCTTATAAACAGGAAATAGAGGGTTTACCCGTAACCGATGCCAAATCACTGGAAGATTACCGTATCCGGTTTTTAGGGACCAAAGGCATCGTAAAAGCGTTGATGGGTGAGATGAAAAACGTGCCCAATGAGCAAAAGAAAGCTTTTGGCCAGGTGATGAACGATTTCAAGCAGTTTACAGAAGCCAAATATGAGACCTGGAAAGAACGCACTGGCAATGGCAGTCCCGCCGCGGCTGTTGCTGATATAGATACCTCATTACCCGGTGATCCATTGCCACTGGGCAGCCGACACCCGCTCAGCCTGTTTTTAAATCATGTGATTTCCATTTTCAACCGGCTTGGTTTTTCTGTTGCAGAAGGCCCCGAAATTGAAGACGACTGGCACAATTTTACTGCACTGAACCTGCCAGAACACCACCCGGCACGCGACATGCAGGATACTTTTTATGTACAACAGAATCCGGACTGGCTTTTGCGCACCCATACAAGTAATACGCAAATACGTGCTATGGAAAGCACCAAACCACCTATCCGAATTATTTGCCCGGGTCGTGTATACCGCAATGAAACCATCAGTGCCAGGAGCCATTGCTTTTTTCACCAGATAGAAGGGTTATATATAGATGAGAACGTTTCATTTGCAGATCTGAAACAAACGCTTTATTTCTTCGTGCAGGAAATGTATGGTAAGAATATTAAAATCCGTTTTCGTCCCAGTTACTTCCCTTTTACCGAGCCCAGCGCAGAGATGGATATTGAGTGCCAGGTTTGCCATGGCAAAGGCTGCAGTATATGTAAACACAGCGGGTGGGTAGAAATTCTTGGCTGCGGTATGGTACACCCGCATGTGCTTACCAATTGTGGCATAGACCCTGCACGTTACACTGGTTTTGCATTTGGTATGGGCATAGAACGCCCTGCTATCAATAAATACGGCATTAATGACATACGCCTGTTCAGCGAAAATGATGTCCGTTTCTTAAAACAATTTACCAGCGCGGTTTAAAAAAGTTGTAAGTTTTAGGTTGTAATTTGTATGTCTGGCGTGCTTACTGGTAGCCCGCAAAATTGCAGTAAGAAACTATAAACTCATAACTATTAATTTTTAACTCTTGAATGCTATCTGTATTTGCGGGGCAGGCACCATGGGCAGTGGTATTGCCCAGGTAAGCGCGCAGGCAGGTTTCCTGACCATTCTTTACGATGTAAATAAACAGGTGCTGGCAAAGGCGGAAACCGCCATTGCTGCCAGCCTGCAATTGCTTGCCGGAAAAAATAAAATAACAGCTGAAGATAAAAACAGGATAATCAGCAACCTCCGGTTTACAACAGACATGAATGATTGCATTGCGGATGTTTTTATTGAGGCCATTATTGAAAATGCGGCGCTGAAAGCAGCCCTGTTTAACCAGCTTCACGAGTTTAATCACAGCGAAGTCATTTTTGCAACCAATACTTCTTCCTTATCCATAAGTTCTATTGCAGCATCCGTTATTCATCCGCAACGGGTGGCGGGGATGCATTTTTTTAATCCGGCTCCGGTCATGAAACTGGTGGAAGTAGTACAAGGCAGTCAGACAAGTAATGAAACAATTGAAACCATTACAGGCCTGGCACTGCAATTGGGGAAAACACCGGTTCTGTGTAAGGATGCCCCTGGGTTTATTGTAAACCATGTAGCCCGGCCCTACTACCTGGAAGCACTGCGTTTAATGGAAACCGGTATAGACCCGGCTACCATCGATTCTGTTATGGAAGCTTCCGGTTTTAAGATGGGACCATTTAAATTGATGGATCTGATAGGTAATGATGTCAATTTCACCGTAAGTGAATCGGTATATGAGGCACTGGGCAAACCAGCGCGGTTGAAGCCATCAGTAATACAGCGGGAGAAAGTAGATAAAGGAGAGCTGGGTAAAAAAACAGGGAAAGGTTATTATGAATACTGAAGAATTGAATTGTGTTGGGTGTTGAGTGGTATGTGTTATGTACGTTTGCCTGCAAATAGTAGCCCGCGCTTAAAACACCAACAACGGAGGTCACAACGCTGCGACAAGAGAATTCAGGTGATTGAATTGTGTTGGGTGTTGAGTGATATGTGTTTTGTATACTAACAACGGCGGTCACAACGCTGCGACAAAAGAATTCAAGTTTCAATACCCGGCGGTTCAAATTCCCAAGAAGCAAAACTTGAATTCTTTATTCCGGTATTTCGCCTTTGCTTCGAGTTGTTGGTGAAAACACCAACAACGGCGGTTTAAATTTTAATCTGCATTTAATTTATTGTTCACCGCGCAAAAGCAAATCAGACATCATCACATCAGCCATCAGACATCTCTTTACGTCTGCAGCGCATACACAATAATATTTACTCCAAATTTGGTATTGTCTTCACTTAGAAAACGTTTGTTCCTGAAATCATAATCCCATTCGCAGCCATAGTCTTTGTTGCTGTATAAAACTGCTATCCGGCCATTGATTTCGATGGCTTTTAAGTAATCATGCACGAGGTCATCTCCCCAGCCATTCAGCTCAAAAACGGTATTGGGCGGACCTTTTTCAAATTTAAAAAACGAATGATAAACAGGATGATCGTTCCTTATCTTTTTCAGCGCATTGGGCCCAAACAGCGTATTCATCTGCGTTTCAAATGATTTGGCGAACAGTCCGTCTATATCGTGGTTGCAATCGTCTGCAAAAATAAAACCGCCGTTTTGAATATAAGTTTTGAAATTGGCTGCTTCCTGTTTATCAAATTGCACCAGTTTATGACCGCTGATATAACAAAACGGGTATTGAAAAATATCATCACTGCTTAAATCAATCACTTTTTCCTGCAGGTTAACGGGTATGGTTGTATATTCAATCAATGAATTGAGTATATTCGAAGGCATTCGCTGATCGGTATCCCAATCGCCACTATGGTACCTCAACCTGGTAAATGTAAATTGCCTGTTATTCATTGCTGATGCTTGCTTGCCAGTAATATAATTTTTTTACAAGTTGACTTATTTATTTTTAATTTCCTCTAATTAATAATTAAAAATTTCGGTTTTGAACAATTCAGAAGATGCTGTACAGGGTTTGTTAACCAAACTGCCATTGCTGAAAAAAGAAATCCAAAAAGTAATTGTTGGGCAGGATGATGTACTGGACGAAATATTAATAGCCCTGCTGGCAGGTGGCCACTGTTTGCTGGAAGGCGTGCCTGGCCTGGCTAAAACGCTGATGGTAAAATCCATTTCACAGGCGCTCGATCTCTCATTCAGAAGAATACAGTTTACACCCGACCTGATGCCCGCCGATATCATTGGAACAGAAATTCTGGAAGAAGACCACAGCACCGGGAAGCGTTTTTTTAAGTTTAACAAGGGGCCGCTGTTCGCCAATATGATACTGGCAGATGAAATTAACCGTACACCCCCAAAAACACAATCTGCTTTGCTGGAAGCCATGCAGGAATTTGCCGTCACATATGCCGGTCAGACCTATCCCCTTGGTAAACCATTTTTTATACTGGCCACACAAAACCCCATTGAACAAGCGGGTACTTACCCGCTGCCCGAAGCGCAATCGGATCGTTTTTTATTGTACATCACCATCGACTATCCTTCTGCAGCAGAGGAAGCTGCCATATTAACCAGCACCACGGGTACAAAAAGACCCGTCATTAATGCAGTCATTGATGCAGCAGAAATAAAGAGATTGCAGGAACTGGTGCGCGAAGTGTCTGTCAGCGAAACCCTGGTGCAGTACGTGAGTGAACTCATCAGGGCCACACGGCCGGCAACCTCCACTGTAAAATATGTGCAGGAATGGGTGAGATGGGGTGCAGGCCCAAGGGCGGGACAATCGCTGATTTTAACGGCCAAGGCAAGAGCGCTGTTCCATGGCCGTTATGCGGTACTGATGGAAGACCTGCAGGCAATGGCTTACCCTGTACTGCGGCACCGCATACTCATGAATTTTAAAGCTGATGCGGAAAACATCACCGCCGATAAAGTAACGGGAGAACTGATTAAAATCATTGAGCGGCCCAAAGCCGCATTAACTTAATTGCATGAGCCGTCTATTGGATCCTAAGATATTGCTGGCAATAAAAGATCTGCAACTGGCTGCCCGCACTACCATTGAAGGTTTTATGAGCGGAATCAATAAAAGCAGCATCAAAGGCGAAGGTCTTGAATTCAGCCAGTACCGGAGTTACCAGCCCGGAGATGATCTCCGCCAGCTGGACTGGAAAGCATATGCAAGATCTGACCGGTACTATATCCGCGAATCTGAAATTGAAACCAGTATTTCTGTCCGGTTTATCATTGATGCCAGTGCTTCCATGAATCACCCTGACAATGGGTACACAAAAATTGAATACGCCAAATACCTGGCCGCTTCACTGGCATGGCTGGCTGCACTGCAGGGAGATGCGGCAGGCCTGTACGTATTGCAGGAAAAAAATTTGTTTTCACTCGATTCAAAAAGAGATTATCAGCACATGGCCAGGCTGTACTACCAGCTGGAAAATATTACTGCTGCCGGCGGTATCACAAAACCGGTTCATTACAAGAGTATCTTTTCCAATACCGGTAAAAAAGAGCTGGTGATTTTTATAACTGATTTGTATGAGCAGGACCAGGAGTTGTTTGATATATTGAACAGTTTGGCGGTGATGAAAAACGAAATCATTGTTTTTCATGTAATGGGAAACAATGAAATGGAATTTGATTATGCAGGCTATGCCGCATTGGAAGATTTGGAAACGGGTAAGATAGTAAAGATAAACGCCCGCCGCGATAATGTTGTTTACAGGGAACAACTTACCGGCTACCTGGCCAACCTTCGGATGCAGATGCTCAACCAGCATTTTTTCTACCGCCTGCTGAATATGCGGGAAACCATCGAACAAGCCCTGCGCGATTTTTTAAAACAGCGGTCAAAATTAATAGTATAAGCATTGTTTCAATTATTGCAACCAATATGGCTTTTTGCATTAGCGGGTTTGTCTGTACCCGTTATCATACACCTGTGGAACCAACGGCCCGGTAAAACACTGCGTGTAGGCAGTATTGCAATGGTAACAGACAACGCTGTATCACATAAAAAAAATATCCGGCTTACAGAAATCCTTTTATTGTTATTGCGCTGTTTGTTGCTTTCCTGTGTGGTTGTAGCGCTGGCCGGTCCGTTCTGGAAGTATGCACGCACCAATGATTCCAAAGGCTGGGTACTGATGAGCAGGCAACAACTGGCCGCCACCTACCAGCATTTTAAACCCGTGGTTGATTCGTTGCTGGCCGCCGGTCTTGAGCTGCATTATTTTGAAGAAGGTTTTGCAAAAGAAAATATTGAAAAAGCAATTGCTGCACCACCGGATACATTTGCAACAAAACAAATCTCTTACCGCGCTACTGCAAGTTTACTGAACGAAGCTGTTCCGGCGAAATTGCCTTTGTATATTTTTACTGATAACTACCTGCGCAATTTTGCGGGCAACCGAACCGCTGTCTCACTAAACCTGCATTGGTTTACCTACACACCGGACACAACGGCCAACAAACCCGTAACAGATACTACCGGTCTTCGAATTACTGTATTTAGCGGCGCCCATAACAATGACGCCCGTTACCTGAAAGCGTCGCTGGATGCTATACAGCAATTCAGCAAAAAAAACATAGTTACACAAATGGTAACTGCGGCTACCAATGTTCCGGCCATGCAGGACTGGTTGTTCTGGCTGAGCGATGAGCCGGTACCCGCTGCTGCCACTGCCCGCAACGTGTTTCAATACGCCAGGGGAAAGGCGTTGCCCTGTCATTCATCTATTTTACCGGTTGGCACTGCATCTTTTAACCCGGTGGAACTGTTTGCTTCCATTCCTGAAATCGGAGAGGGTAAAAATTTTTCTGAAGTTTACTGGAAAGATGGTTACGGGCGTCCGCTGCTGGTATCTGAACAAGCCAGCCATATTGTTTACTACAGGTTGTATACGCATATTGACCCAAAGTGGAATGATCTGCCGTGGAGCGGTAGTTTTCCGCAAATAATATACGCACTGCTGTATGAACGCAATAACCAGCTGTCGTTGCCGGAAACTGCCGGTAATACTATTATCGACAGCAGCCAGTTAAAACCTGCTGCAATAACTGAAAAAGAAGCAGGGCCTAAACCCATTCTGTTTGCCGAAATAAAGCTGAATAGCCTGTTCTGGTTACTGGCCATGTTGTTATTTTTTGCTGAACGCTGTCTTTCATTTTATCATCGCAGAAACACTGCCAATGGATAAAATGGAGCCGTTATATACCATCAGGGCATTGCGCAGTAAATGGATTATGTGCTCCATGCTGGCCGATGTATTAACGGCTGCGGGTATTGCATTTCTGCTGGCTGTACTAACCAGTAAATTGTATGGCTTAACGGCATGGTGGGGGATAATATATGCTGCGGTTGTTTTAATCATATTGTTGCTGGTACACCACGCCTGGAGGATAAAGGAAAAGGCAATTGCGCAATTGCTGGATGCCAGCTACCCGCAACTGGAAGAGAGCACTGGCCTGTTGCTGCAATCTCCTGCATCGCTGAACATGCTGGAAACTTTTCAATACAAAAAAACAGGTGCGGCCTTATTGGCCATTGAAAGACCGCTGGCAATCAGCAAAAAAATAAGAAAGCCGGTTATTGCGCTGGCTTCCATGATTGCTGCAGGCAGTGTGCTGATGGCTTTTTTACCAGTTGTTCATCAACACACTACGGTAACAATGAATGAACCAGCCGTTCAAACAGTAAAAAAAGAAATATTGTTACCGGAAGTAGCCGGTATCCGGGTATCCATAGCGCCACCGCCATATACAGCCAAACCATCGCGGATGCAACAGGCATTTAACCTGGTGGTGGAAGAAGGCGCCCTGGTTGCCTGGCAGGTACAGACCAGTATAGCTGCCGAACATGTAAAATTCATTTTTAATGACACGCTGCGGGCAGCATTATCGCCCGCCAATGCCGACCATACACAATGGCGTATTGAAAAGAAAATTGACAGCGCCGGGTTTTACCAGGTAAGCATTGATGGCAGAATATCTGAGCTCTATAAGATTGAAACCATTCCTGATAATGCGCCGGTTATAAACATACAATTACCCAGGCAGTATACCACCATTGATCCGGGTGAGGCGCCGCAGGTAAAAATCAATGTTGCTGTAAATGATGATTACGGTGTAAAAGACGCTTATATAGCAGTTACTATTGCCAGCGGCAACGGGGAAGCAGTAAAATTTAAAGAACAGAAAATTGCGCTGACCCAATTTATTGCAGGCAAAACGCAGTATGAATTGCAGCAGTGGCTGTCATTGCCTGCACTGGGTATGCAACCTGGCGATGAATTGTATTTCTATATACAGGCCACGGATAACCACCAGCAGCAGTCGCGTTCCGATATTCATATTGTGCAACTGACGGACACAGCGCAGCTGATGAGCCTGGAAGGCCTCGCCAACAGCCTTACCCTTAAACCAGAATTTTTCAGGAGCCAACGGCAGATAATTATTGAAACAGAACAATTGCTGAAAGACAAGGATACCATCGGCGCACAGGCATTTAAAGACAAAAGCAATAACCTGGGCATCGATCAGAAATTACTGCGCCTGCGTTACGGAAAATTCCTGGGGGATGAATCATCCGGTGAAACAGAAGGTGCCGATACATTGGGCGATATTGCCGATTTCAGCAATGCAGAAAAAGTATTGGATGCATTTACTGATCACCACGATAATTCTGAAGATGCTACCTACCTTGATCCTGCAACAAAAAAACAATTACGCATTATTCTCAATGAAATGTGGGATGCAGAACTGCACCTGCGCACTTTTACACCCAAAGATGCTTTGCCATTTGAATACAAGGCGCTTCGGCTGTTAAAAGAACTGCAACAAAAATCAAGAGTCTATGTTGCCAAAACAAATTATAAAACAACACCGCTTGATCTGAAAAAACGTTTAACCGGCGATCTTACCAGGATAGATGGGCAGCAATTGCAAAAAGATTGGGTGTTACCGCCCAACTTGCAGCAACCGGTACGCGAAGCAATTTCTTTGCTGGAAAAAATGAAGGAAAAGGACAATCATATTTCTTCACCCGGAGTACTGCAACAGGCCAACCTTCGCCTGCATGAAAAAGCCATGCAACAACCGGCCATTTATTTACATGCAGTAGCATCCATGAAAAGAATTCTTGACGCGCAACAGGTTGCCGGCCCTGTAAATGCCGCCGATATTCAGATAGCGCAACAGGGTTTGCAACAAATGCTCACCACACCATTGCGTTTACCATCGGCCACCAAAACCCACTCCCCGCAGAACCTGTCGAAACAGTATTTTGATAACCTGCAAAACAGGCAACCATGATACACTGGTATTACCTGTTGGCCGCTGCCTGCCTTTTGTTGTTATTTCTTTTCTACAGGGAATGGACAAGAAAACAGCGTTCCCGATTGTATGGCAGACTGGTTGCGTCATTGCTGGCGGTTGTTTGTTTATTGCTGCTGGCATATCCAAATGAAGAAAACAGCGAAGGCAGCTTTCCTGAAAAAATAGTGCTGCTTACAGATGGTTTTATAAAAGACAGTGTCAGTCTTTTTATACAACAAAACAAATCCGCGGTACACATTTTTGCCGGCGAACAAACTCCTGATATTATGACCCGCAAGGTTCAGCGGGTAGCAGACTGGAAAACATTTACCGATAAACATGCGACTGATACACTGCATGTTTTTGGCAATGGTTTTAATCCGGAAACTCTTGCAATGTTTAGCCCGCACCCGCTGGTTTATCATGCATCGCCTGCAAGGCCCGCCATCTCTGCGGTGTACTGGAAACAAGCTATTGAAACTGGTGAAAAGTTGCACGTGCAGGGTATGTATCACAATACCGGTGGCCAACCGGTAAAAATAGTATTGCAGGCTTTTGGCGTGAATAAAGACTCTGCTACCATTGCAGCAGATACGCAGCAGTTATTTGAACTGCAAACAATACCGGTGTACGCAGGCAGGGCAGTTTATTCATTAATAACGATTGCAGGAAATGATACCCTGTGCAGGGAACCCGTGCCTGCAGAAACAAAGACAACAGTACCGCTGCAATTATTGGTAATGTCTTCCTCACCCGATTTTGACAATACCTATTTAAAAAATCACCTTTCACAAAATGGCTACCAGGTAACAGTAATAACCGATATCAGCACCAATAAAAAAGACAAACAGTTTTTAAGCATGCCAGCGCGGAATAAGGGCGTACCATTAACAGGCGATTACCTCACTTCATTCGATGTAATAATTACTGACCAGGAAATTCTGCAAAAAATAAGTGCGCCGGAACTTGCCGCTGTCCGGTCTGCTGTGCAGGATAAAGGCATTGGCCTGGTAATAAAAATGGATGGCCATTACAATGCGCGTTCATTTTATACAAAATTTTTCCCGGTGAAAACTTTGCCAGAGGGTAAGGAACAGTACCTCCAGCTTCGCAGCAGTTCGGCCGACAGCAACCGGTACAAAATAAAAATAACTGATCCGCCGGCGGGTATTGGCGCAGTAGACGGTTCACAGGTACTTTTGCAGGATGCGCAATCAAATATTTATGCGTCGGCCTTTTTATACGGCAGCGGTAAAATCATTGGCACTACATTGCAAAATACCTATAGCATGGCGTTAGCGGGCAACCTGGCTGCCTACCGGCAACTGTGGTGGTTGTTATTAAATAAAGCAGCTAAAAAAATATACCCCGAAGAGACCACACGCATGCATCCCGCCACATCTTTTGCCGATCATCCTGTACAAATGGAACTGGAAAATAACGGGCTGATGTTACCGCGGGCAACGGCGGGCAATACGGTTATTTTTTTGCAGCAGGATGCATTGCTGCCCTATGCATGGCATGGAATATACTGGCCGGTTGAAGCAGGGTGGCAGGAAATGCCGGCAACCGTTTCGTCTGCAGGGGGCTGGTATGTATATAAACCGGGAGACTGGAAACAATTAATGGATCATACCAACAGGGCAGCTACAGAAAAATATACAGCTGCACAACCGGTTTCCATTAGCGCAGACAAGACCGCTGACAACAGGACAACGGGCAACTGGCGCCTGTACCTGCTGATCATTTTTTTTGCCAGCTGTATTTTTTTATGGGTGGAACAAAAAATGGGCTGAAAGGAAGTTTTTATTTTAAAAAATTGTTAGATTGCTTACTTGTCTTACCTTATGCACAAATGCCTGGAATTAAAGGCTGAGATTAAAATTGGATTAATAGCCGGCAAGGCAATCCGGTTAGTCTACAGTCATAAGGATTATTTCAACGACTGTTCAACCTATACTGTTCTGTATACCTGGTAACGCTATTTATCATTACTTTAATTATTTTATTTTGAAAAGAAAAGACTTTCTTCAATTATCTGCCATGGGTTTAGGTGGTATCATTCTGCCCGATTATGCTCTTATGGGAAATACCATCGACCCAATGCAGGCGCTACAGCAAACAATAGATGTGGCGCAAAAAAAACAACTGGCCGATATTGCCATGAACGCTGCTAAAAGTAAAGGCGCTTCGTATGCAGATGTTCGCATTGGCCGTTACCTTAACCAATTTATTGTTACCCGCGAAAAGCGTGTACAAAATATTGTGAATACCGAATCTTTCGGTGTGGGTATACGCGTAATTGCCAATGGTGCCTGGGGTTTTGCCGCCACCAATATTGTAACCAAAGAAGAAATTGCCAAGACCGCGGAGAAAGCCGTAGCCGTTGCAAAAGCCAATTCAAAAATTCTTTCCGAACCTGTACAACTGGCTTCACAAAAAGGTTATGGCGAGGTGAACTGGAAAACGCCCATCGAAAAAAATGCTTTTGAAGTACCGGTAAAAGAAAAAGTTGATTTGCTGATGGCATGCAATGCCGCAGCAATGAGTGCAGGTGCCAATTTTGTGAATTCACTGATACTGGCAGTGAACGAGCAAAAGTATTTTGCATCTACAGACGGTTCTTATATAGACCAGGATGTACACCGTTTGTTCCCTACGTTCGTAGTAACAAAAATTGATAAGGCATCCGGAAAATTCCAGACAAGAAAATCATACAGCTCCCCGGTAGGCATGGGCTATGAATACCTTACACCCAGTGCGGCAGCAAAAGTTCCGGGTATTGTTACCCGTTACAGAGACCGGTATGATATGCTGGAAGATATTAAAAACGCGGCAGCTGATGTGGATGAAAAGCTGAAAGCAAAATCGGTGGAGCCGGGTAAATATGATTTAATACTGGACCCTTCTCATTTATGGCTCACCATTCATGAATCAGTTGCACATCCAACAGAACTGGACAGGGTGCTGGGCTATGAAGCCAATTTTGCGGGCACCAGTTTTCTTTCACTGGAAAAATTGAAATCAAACAACTTCCAGTTTGGCAGCAAACTGGTAAATATTGTTGCAGATAAATTGCAACCGGGTTCACTGGGAGCTGTGGGCTATGACGATGAAGGCGTAAAATGCAAAGACTGGGATATCATTAAAGACGGGGTACTGGTAAACTTCCAGGCCATCCGTGACCAGGCGCATTTACTTGGTCTGAAAGAATCGCAGGGTTGCTGCTATTCGCAAAGCTGGAGAGATGTTCAGTTTCAGCGTATGCCCAATGTTTCATTAAAAGCAGGAAAAGATAAATTATCAGTAGACGATATGATCAAAAATACCGAAAAAGGGATTTATATCATTGGCGATGGTTCATTTTCCATTGATCAGCAGCGGTATAATTTCCAGTTTGGCGGGCAAACATTTTATGAGATAAAGAATGGCAAGATAGTGGGTATGTTCAACGACGTGGCTTACCAGGCCAATACGCAGGAGTTCTGGAACTCGTGTGCGGCCATTGCAGACCAGAGCGATTACCGCCTGGGAGGCGCCTTTAATGACGGTAAAGGACAGCCATCGCAATCGAACGCCGTATCTCATGGCAGTTCAACCACTCGTTTCAACGGAATCAATGTTATTAATACAGCAAGAAAAATTTAACAACATTATATTATGGCTATTTTTAAAAAGGACGAAGCCCTGGTTTTATTGAAAAAAGTAATTGCCCTTTCCAAAGCAGATGAATGCGAGGTAGCACTTACGGGTTCTGAAGGCGGCAATATCCGCTATGCAAGAAACAGTGTATCTACCTCGGGCGAGATAAGTTCACTGAGCCTTGCCGTTACTTCATCATTTGGCAAAAAAACAGGTACGGCCACCATCAACGAATTTGATGATGCCTCGCTGGAAAAAGTAGTAAGAAGGTCAGAGGAACTGGCACAGCTGGCACCCGAGAACCCGGAGTACATGCCATTGCTGGGTGCGCAAACATTTAAAGAATCAAAAGCATACATACCAGCTACCGCCGCCGTTACACCGGATGTGCGCGCCGAAGCAGTGGCTAAAAGCATAACGGTGTCAAAAGATGCCAAACTGGATGCTGCCGGTTTTATAGAAAACACCACCAGTTTCTCAGCCGTACTGAATTCAAAAGGAATGTATGGATATGATACCGATACCGATGTTACTTTTTCCATTACCACCCGTAACGCAGAAGGCACCGGCTCCGGGTACGCCGCCCGTGGATTTAATGATGTAAAAAAACTGGATACACTCGGTGCAACAAAAATTGCAGCACAGAAAGCAAATGGCTCAGCCAATGCAAAAGCCATTGAACCGGGCAAATACACGGTTATACTGGAACCGGTTGCGGTTACTTATTTCCTTGAAAATATGTTCCGCAGTTTTGACGCACGCAGTGCAGATGAAGGCCGTAGCTTTATGAGCAAACCCGGTGGCGGCAACCGGCTGGGTGAAAAACTGATGGATGAGAAGGTAACAATCTATTCTGATCCGTTTAATGAAGAACTTCCCTCCTCTACCTGGAACAGAGACGGACAGGCATTGGAGCGGATGAACTGGATTGAAAAAGGCGTTGTAAAAAACCTGGCCTATTCACGTTACTGGGCTCAGAAAACCAATAAATCCGCAATTCCATTCGGTTCAAATTTTATCATGGAAGGCGGCAATCAGTCGCTCGAAGAAATGATAAAAACCACGGAAAGGGGTGTACTGGTTTCAAGGTTATGGTATATACGCATGGTAGATCCGCAAACGCTGTTGCTGACAGGCCTTACCAGGGACGGCACATTTTATATTGAAAACGGACAGATAAAACATCCGATCAAAAATTTCCGTTTCAATGAAAGCCCGGTCATTGCTTTAAATAATGTAGAGGCCCTGGGCAAACCGGAAAGAAGCATCAGCGTTGAATCTTACCGCAGTTACCTGGTGCCGCCGCTGAAGATCAGGGATTTTACTTTTTCTTCATTGTCCGATGCAATCTAAAAGTAACGCATCACATTATAAATAATTAATCACAATGGCGTAATACTGCATTACGCCATTTTTTTTTGATAACCTGCAGTCCGTTTTCCGTTTATAGGTTTGCTTACCGGGAAGCGCTAACTTCGCCTTCCATAAAAGTTAACGCATCAATCCGGAAAGCAACATATTTATCACAGGCGGCACAGGATTTCTTGGCTCATACATCATTAAAGAACTGGTGCAGAAAGGATATCGTGTAAGGGCCATCCGCCGGAGCAAACAGCTCCCGGTTTTTATACCGGCAATCATTTTCAACAAAGTAGAATGGATAGAGGGCGATGTGCTGGATACCGGGGTGCTGGAAAAAGCCATGGAGGGGATGGATGCAGTGATACACAGCGCCGCCCGCGTTTCTTTTACGGGAAAGGATGAGCGTGAAATGTATAGAATAAATATTGAAGGTACTGCCAATGTAGTGAATGCCGCACTGCTTAAAAAGATAAGTAAACTGGTGCACATCAGTTCAGTTGCTGCATTGGGAAGAACCATCAGCGGAGAAACCGTTACCGAAAAAAAACAATGGGAAGACAGTGATATCAACACGCATTATGCGGTGAGCAAATACCATTCGGAACTGGAAGTATGGCGTGGAAGCGGTGAAGGATTGGATACAGTGATTGTAAATCCGAGTACCATTCTGGGCTACGGCGACTGGAACAATACCAGTTGCGCTATTTTTAAAAATGCTTACCAGGAGTTTCCCTGGTACAGCAATGGCATCAACGGTTTTGTTTCGGTGGAGGATACTGCAAGGGCAACTGTAATGCTTATGGAAAGTGAGATTAACAACGAACGGTTTATCATAAACGCTGACAACTGGTCTTTCAGGCAATTGTTTAACACTATGGCAGATGCCTTTGGTAAAAAAAGGCCCCACCGGGAAGCAACTCCCACACTGGCTGCCATTGCCTGGCGCACAGAAAAAGTTAAAAGTTTTTTTTCGGGTAAGCCGTCTCTGCTTACCAGGGAGAGTGCAAGAATAGCACAAACCACTACTTATTTTGATAACACCAAAGCTTGCAGCGCTTTACCGGGTTTTTCCTTTACCCCGCTTGATACATGTATAAAAAACGCGTGTAACCACTACATGCAATACTTATAATCCGGCAGCGTTTTTGATTTGATAGCCGCTACGGGAAGGCTATTAAAGTCCGGACCCGCAGTTTGGAGCGTGTATGCCAACTGTTTTTAATCCTGAAAGAAATCATAAAATTCCTTCATCACACAATCAGCAATCACCTTTATAATCAATATCGTTCTGATGAAACAACTATTATTTGTTCTTTTTACCTGTATGTCATGTTCGTTATTTGCACAACAGGAATTTACCGCCTCCGGAAAAATAACCGACTCGGCTTCGGGTCAGCCATTGAACGGTGCTTCTGTTTTTTGTCAGAACACCACGCTGGGCACCATCACAAATAGCGAGGGTAATTTTACGCTTGCATTGCCCGGCGGGGGATACGATATGATAGTTTCCTATACCGGTTATGAGACGCAGGTAATCCGCATCAGCAATACACATTCGTCCAACCTTTTTGTAGTAATGAAACAAAAAGACAAAAGTTTGCAGGAAGTGGCGGTGGTTGGTACCAATGAAGTGCCGGACGGACTGGCAAAATATGGCAAGTTTTTTATGGACAATTTTTTGGGAAACGATGCCAATGCAGCGCGTACCACCATTCAGAACCCGGAGGTGCTTCAATTTTATTTCCGCAAGAAAACAAACCGGCTTAAAGTAAAGGCAAAAGAAGACCTTATTATCGTTAATGAAGCCCTTGGATATAAAATAAAATTTCAGCTCGATTCTTTTGCGCATGAATACGGTCCGGGTTTCAGCGTATTTACCGGGTTTCCATTTTATGAAGAATTGCCCGGTACCGACGAACAAAAACTGGTTTGGAAACAGAACCGCGAAAAAGCTTATAAAGGGTCAAGGCTGCATTTTATGCGCAGCTGGTACAACCACAGCCTGGAAAAAGATGGTTTTGTACTGGAGAAAGTAGACTCCACTTCCAAAACCCTGAAGACAACACCTGTTGAGAACCCGTACGACACGTCGTTGTACCAAACAATTGAAAACAACGATGCAGAAGTAAGCTGGAATGGGAGGCTGCGAATCATTTATAAAAATGCACCGCCGGATCCGCAATATTTACAGGAAAACAAAATGCCGGCAACCATTATTGCCCAGATAAGCATTCTTGATATCAGTGAAGGTTTTGTGATTCAGCAAAACGGTTATTTCTATGATCAGAACGACGTAATTAATATCGGCTACTGGAGCTGGAGAAAGCTGGCAGATGATTTACCGTATGATTATATACCAACAGCCAATCCTTAAACCCCCTGACCCCCTAAAGGGGGGACTCAGATCGATCATGCACCCCCTGTCCCCCTAAAGGGGAGACCCAGATCGATTGCGCTAATAATTTACAGCATGCTTTATTATTAAAGTACCGGATTATTACGTACCGGCGATAGGATCTTTAGAAAAATATTTTCCGGTTACAACTAAAATGTTTTTGGAACTTAATCATTCCCCTTTAGGGGTTAGGGGTTTCCGGTTTTCATTACCTTATTCCATAATTCGGGAATACGTTTGATCCATACCAGTTCTCTTCTGGCGGCGCCGGCTTCCTGCGCAGGTGTGCCCCAGTAGGTTTTATTGCCGGCTATATCACCCACAACACCGGTTTTGCCAAGCAATACAGCATTGGCGCCAATGGTGAGTGTTTTATTGACCACCACCTGGCCCCATAATGTAACGCCGTCTTCTATGGTTACGCAGCCACCCACTATTACCTGCGCAGCAAACAAACAGTTTTTTCCAACCACGGTATCATGCCCGATATGAATCTGGTTATCCATTTTTGTGCCTTTGCCAATAATGGTGTCGTTGGTAACACCCCGGTCTATGCAACAGTTGGCGCCAATCTCCACATCGTCTTCAATGATTACCCTGCCACAGCTTTCCATTCTCTTGTACCAGAGCTCACGGTTTTTTTTGCCATTATAGTAAAACGCATCCGACCCAATAACAGTCCCCGGTTGCAGGTAAACGTTGTTGCCAATGATACAATGATCAAGAATAGTAACATTTGGCTGAATGATGCAATTGCTGCCGATGGTAACATGATTACCAATAAACACACCGGGGGCAATATAAGTGCCTTCTCCCGTTTGGGAACTGTCGCTGATATCTTTTGTTGCTTTCTCAAATGGTCTGAAATGACGTACAATGGCAAGATAGGCTTCGAATGGTTGATCCACCACCAGCAAGGCCTTCCCTGCAGGAATGGTTACTGTAGCAATATTGATGATAATAAAATCTGCGGCGGACTGTATGCTGGCATCATAATATTTGGGATGATCTACAAAAGCGATATCACCTTTTTCTACTTTATGCAGTTCATTGATGCCTGTTGCCTGGCCATCTTTATTACCCAGCAATTCAGCATGTAAAAATCCGGCCAGCCATTTTACAGATACAGGAGATGGAAATCGCATACAATAAAATTTGAGCAAAAGTAAAGCAAGATGCCGATGCCGGTTATAATAAATTGTTTTGCAAACAACGCGTTAATACTAAAACGTTATTGCAATTGCGGCAATGGGTGATGACTGTTTTCATGACGAGGTTACTCTTAATACCGGTTTCCGGAAAATGGAATAAAGAAAATTAATGTCGTTTTGAGACCGGAAAGAGGTGATTTTGCCTGTAACACGGGTTTTTAACGATTTTTTTTTACAGCCTTTCGCCCCGTTTACCCGGCAGGTTTTTTTATAGCGGTTAAGCCAATTAATTTGCAGCAAATGAAATGACGATTCAGCAAATAAAAAATTGATGATGGCTGTAACGCAGTATCAGCAATGCTTTCAGCAGGTAGTGATTGTTATTTGTAAAATGAAAATCGAAAACAAGAAAAAATATGCATGCTTGTAAGCAAGTAAATACGGTGATTTGAAACTGCTATTATCCACAGCAGAAAACAAAATGTGCATAAAATTTGTTTGATTTTTTTTTTGAATCGGCAAAATATATTTTAATATTGTGTAAGGAAATTTATTTCCTGGTACTTACTAACCCATCCAAATATTAAAGTCCCCGATTCATCGGGGGCTTTTTTTATGCCTTCAAATAAATTATACCATTCATTTCTGCCGTAATAGATGGCTTATTTTAACAACGCATAAACTGCATCCGGATAACCGGTAAAGCAAAACAGTCATCTTAAAAAACCAATTCCAACTGCAATTGCCATTCGCGTTTACTACGGATGAAAGAGGGGGAGGACGTATTTGCAGAACTGTTTTTACAAAGCTTTAATAATCACTGTTATTTATAAACTAATTACTTTACCTTGCTAAAAAACGGGTTATATGTTAAAATCAATGACAGGCTTTGGAAGGGCAGAAAGAGCGGTGGGCGATAAAACCTTTTTGATAGACATCAAGTCATTAAATGGAAAGCAGTTTGAGCTGATGCTGAAAATGCCTGCATTTTTAAAACCATTTGAATTTGATATCCGCAGAATAATATCGAAACAACTGGGCAGGGGTAGTATAGACTGCAGCATTAACCTGAAAGAAAGCGGCGCCAGTAAACCGGTGAGTATAAATACGGAACTGGCAAAAGCCTATTACAAACCTATTGCTGCTTTGTCGGCAGAACTTGGTCTGGACCCTTCGGCCATATTAAGTACGCTCATAAAATTGCCGGAAGTAATTACCCCTACTGGCGAAACACTCACCGGCGAAGAATGGGGCGTATTTGAAAAAGTGATTGAAGAAGCTATCGCCAACCTCAATAACCACCGGCTGGATGAAGGAAAATCGCTCGAGAAGGATTTGATACTCCGCATCAGTAATATTCAAAAACAGCAGGAAATAGTTTTACAGCTGGAACCGCAGCGTAAAATAAAAATAAAAGAGGGGCTGGTAAAAATGCTGGAAGAAAACGTGGGCAAAGAAAATTATGACACCAACCGGCTGGAACAGGAAATCATCTACTATATTGAGAAGATAGACATCACAGAAGAACAGGTGCGCCTGAAAAACCACTGCGAATATTTTATTACCCTGCTGAACGAGGACATTGATGAAAAAGGTAAAAAGCTATCTTTTATATTGCAGGAGATAGGAAGGGAAATAAACACCACCGGTGCCAAAGCCTACGACGCCACCATCCAAAAATGTGTGGTCATGATGAAAGACGAACTGGAAAAAGCAAAAGAACAGGTGCTGAATGCATTGTAATGCCGGGGCAAATATCAAGGCAGTGAATGACCGGTGTGCATTGGCCGAAAAGAAAAACAAGCGGCCTGTACCAGTCGTCATTATACCAGCGATCAGTGATTTTTACTATTTTTAAAGAATGAATCCACTAAAGAAAACCGGCATTCTCCTTATGACTGTTTGCAGCCTGCGAATGGCCGCCTGCAATTCAATAGGTGTTTTTGAAAAAAATACCGCTTTCAAAAAACAGGAATGGGCCGACAGCATCAAACCCGCATTTAATTTTACTATACAGGATACCGCAGCCGCCTATACCATTTATGTGGTACTGCGCCATACAGACGCGTACAATTTTAATAATATCTGGATGAAGGTTACACGCAAAGGCCCGGACACCACCTATTCGCAACAGGTAGATCTGCGCCTCGCCACCAACAGCCAGGGATGGCTCGGTACCGGTATGGATGATATCTGGGAACACCGTATACCCATTACCCAGGGCGCGGCCAGGTTCAGGAAAAGCGGCAATTATGAATTTACGCTTGAGCAGGTAATGCGGCAAGACCCGTTGAAACATGTTCTGAATGCCGGAATAAGAATAGAAAAAATACAATAAAACATCGCTGCCCGATTCCACAATTCCGCTATTAAACAATCAGCAACGTTGAAATTAGTATGGGTATCCTAAAAAAGAAAAGGCTGGCAGTAGTCACTATTGTCTACTGGTTTTTACTGCTGTACATTATTGTTGCGCTGGTATGGTGGTTTATTGCCTTGCAAAGGCAGAGCCATCAGATGGCTGTTTATAAAATAATGGAATTAAAAGCCGATGACCCCGCCTATCTTCAGAAAATTGACCTGGTTACCGAAGAAGAAAAAAGCAAGAATGTACAATTTATCGGGGAAGGCTCTATTTTTTTACTGGTAATTTTAATAGGCGCTGTATTTGTTTACCGTGCAGTAAGGCGACAAATAAAAATGGCGCAGCAGCAACAAAACTTCATGATGGCCATTACCCATGAATTAAAAACGCCCATTGCCATTGCCAAACTGAATTTGGAAACCCTGCAGAAACACAAGCTGGAAGAAGGTAAACAACAAAAACTCATACATGCCACCCTGCAGGAAGCCAACCGGCTGAATACCCTCACCAATAACATACTTATTTCATCTCAGCTGGAAGGTGGCGGTTATAAGCTACTGAAAGAAGAGCTTGATTTCTCTTCCCTTACCACCAATTGCGTGCAGGATTTTCATGCCCGGTTTCCGGAAAGAAAGTTGGACAGCCACATTGAAGATGATATTGATATCAGCGGAGACGCGCTGTTATTGCAAATACTGGTAAACAACCTGCTCGACAATGCTATAAAATATACCCTGAAAGAATCAAACATCAGCCTCATGCTGCAGAAAAATAATAAGGGCGTGTTCCTGAAAATTACCGATGAAGGACCGGGGATTGCAGATGATGAAAAGAAAAAAGTTTTTGAACGTTTTTACCGCATTGGCAGCGAACAGGTAAGAAAAACAAAAGGAACCGGACTCGGTCTCTATCTCTGCAAAAAAATTGCGGTGGATCACAACGCCGACATTAACGTGACAAACAATCATCCCGCAGGCAGTATTTTTACCGTACATTTTTATACGTGATATGAATAACAATGAAACTGTGATACTACTGGTAGAAGATGAAGAAAATCTTCATGAGGCACTTAAACTAAACCTTGAACTGGAAGGCTACCAGGTGGTTTCTGCCATGGATGGTATGCAGGCGGTAAAGGCGCTGCAAAGCCAGTACTTCGACCTGATGATCCTGGATATCATGCTGCCCGAAATGGATGGCATAGAGGTGCTGGAAACCATCCGTATTCAAAACAATGAACTGCCTGTGTTGATACTGAGCGCCAAAAATACTTCGGCAGACCGGGTAATGGGCCTGAAAAAAGGTGCCGATGACTACCTCACCAAACCATTTAACCTGGAAGAACTTTTACTGCGCGTGCAAAAACTGATAGAAAAAAATAAGAAGCTGCTGGATAAAGAAACCATCGGCGATGTGTACCGGTTTGGTAAAAACTCAGTCGATTTTAAAGCACAGGAAGCCATCAACAAAAACGGGGAACATATACAACTCAGTAAAAAAGAAGCGATGTTGCTGAAACTGCTTTTTGAGAATAAAAATGAGGTGGTACCCCGGGAGAAAATATTACAAACTGTCTGGGGCTACAATGTATATCCCACTACCCGCACCATTGATAATTTTATTCTCAGCTTCCGTAAATATTTTGAAGAAGACAGCCGTAATCCCGAATATTTTCATTCTGTAAGAGGGGTAGGGTATAAATACAGCGAATAGAGTTAAGAATTATGAGTTAAGAGTTATGAGTTTATAATGCGGAACGGCAAGTGGTTAGTGGTCAGTGGCAAGTGGGCCTTTGCCAGATATAATTCAAAATTCAAAAATCAAAATGTAAAAAATGGCGAAGCACCGGTCTGGAGTCCCCGATCGGCAAGTGGTTAGTGGTCAGTGGCAAGTGGGCCTTTGCCAGATATAATTCAAAAATCAACCTTATTCCCGAAAGTACAAAGTCATTATTCTTAACTCATAGCTCATAGTTCTTAATCCTTACAATCGGCGCTTGTAGCAGTAACTCATAACTCATAATTCTTAACTCATAACTCAAACGTAGCAATAACTCATAACTCATAACTCATAACTCCTAATTCTTAACTTTTAACTCATACTGAAGCTGTTCCGCTTTCTCCAGTGTTTGCCGCATATCGTTTTCTGTATGCACCGGCGTGTACAGGGCCAGCTCGCAGTCATTTAATACGCCTTCCAGCAGTTGAATGGTCTTGGGTGGGGTATTCGATTGCTGCAGTAAACGAACCACTACGGGCTTATTAAGCTGGCTGGAGGTAAGGTTTAACTTCTCTGCCAGTATCAGCCAGACGGCTTTGCCTGTTTCTTTATAAAAAAGCTGGCTGTTTACTGCCGCCAATGCAAATTTGGCTGGCTCAAAAGGATCACGGGGCGTTTCCGGTTCAGATTCACTTGGCCGTTGCACCATTTCTTTGGTGGGTTTATTGGACCTGGTAATTTTTTTTAGGTTATACAGTAGTGTCAGAATTATCAGTACCAGTAAGGGCGATAGCCATAAAAATTTTCTCCAGTTAATGCCGGTATCAGGTTCCTGACCGGTAACAGTTGCGCCGGCAGAAGGTTTCTTTTTTACAGATTTGCTGATGGTGGTTATCACTGGTTCTGTCTGTATGGTTTTATAAGCATTGGCAGAAGGATCGAAATAAGAAAATTCAACAGGCGGTATGGTAATGGTGCCTGCCTGTTTTGCGGCGAAACTGTATTCAAACATTTTGGTGCCATTGATAGGTGCAACCGTACGGTCGATGTTTTCCTTTACAGCAGGTTCATATCCTTCCACGCCAGCGGGCCATTTTACCTGCGGGGCATTGATCAACGGAAGGTTGCCCGCACCTTTTAAAATTACATCCAGTGCGGCTGTTTCACCGGCTGCCGTATTCATTCCGGGTGCGGACGCCATGATGGTAAATTTTCCTACTGCCCCGTCAAAAGACGCGGGTTTTCCCTCGGGCAACGGTTTAACTGTAATGGTTACCGGTTTTGATGCGAGGGTCACTTTTTGCTCTTCCATGCGCCCGTCGCTCACACCATTCATATAATCATCGAGCAGCTGTTGCATGGAAATTTTATTGCCGCCGCCTTCCAGCCGCAGAAAACGAACCGTGTTATCTACTTCTACCGGGTCAAGTACAAAAACGCCGTCCTGCAGGGGATAGAGCTGTACTTTGCGGATAATATGCGCATTGTATGGTATACCATTGATTTTTTCTATGGCCGGAGTGTTGGCTTCGGGTTGCACCATATCATACACGCTGAACTGGCTGAGCGACGGTCGTTTGGTAACACGCGATTCCGACTTCAGCCTCGAATACAATTTATAGACAGCCACAATGGGCTCGCCGGCATAGCAGGTGGTTTTGTTTACTTCCAGTTTAACAAACAGGTTGTCTTTTATTTTATCTGCTGCACTTTCGCCTTTGCGAAGTACGTATTCTTCATTTACTTCCGGCGCTTCTTCGGGCGGGGTTAATCCGAATAAAGGGCTGTTTCCGGCATTGGGAGAAGCAGAAACGGCATTTGTAACGGTAACGGTTACACTGTTGGACTGCATTTGTTTGCCATTGATGATTGCGCTGGCTCCGCCAATGGTAAATTTTCCGGTGGCCGATGGCTTTAATACATAGGTAATACCCTCGTATTTGGTAACCGCGCCGTTTATGACGCTCATACCAGTTTGCTGCATGGGGCCGGAAACAACGGTAAAGCCGTTAAAAGCGGGAGGTGTTAAAGATTCAACCGAGGCTGCGTTTTCAACAATGTATTGCACCTGTACAAAATCTCCTTTGCCAACTTCTCTATCATTGATGACAGTCGAAAATTTTACCTGGGCAAATGCAGGTATGCAGGCCATTAATACATTGGTAAACAAAAAGAATTTCCTGATACGCATCGGTTAATTGTTTCGGCCAAATTCAACGGAATGCAAATATAAATGCGATGGTTGTGACAAATGCTACAAATATGATGAATGTGCCGTTACCGGGAACATAATTTATCAGGTATTCCCGGAAAGTAAAATGGGGGCCTGGTTGTTATTTCCACATTTTAACAGATTCGTCACATTTGGCAGGGGGTGCAATTTACAGGTCTCCCAGCTGGGGTCTTATAATAATATCTTCCACACAAGCCTGCGGAGACAGGCATGCTGCGGCGTAGATCATAGCGGCAATATCGTTGGATTCCATAATGCGGTTTGGATCGATGCCACTTCCGCTCCATGAATCCGTATAGGCGGCGCCCGGGAAAACCGAAGTAACTTTTATCTGATGCGGTTTTAGTTCTTCCCTTAAATTTTTTGAAAAACCGTGCAGGGCAAATTTACTGATGCTGTATGCGCCCCCGTTGTGGTATGCGTTCAGCGAAGCAATGGAACAAATATTAAATATATGACCGCTTTTTCTTTTGATCATAGCAGGCAGCAGAGTGCGGGTAAGGTGATAGGCGCTGTATACATTGGTTTGCATCATTTCTTCCAGCACTCCTTCATTTTCATTGTGAATGCTACCGGGTATAAAGCGTCCTGCATTGTTTACAAGCACATCAATATTATAAGCATTAGCCAGAAGCCATTCACCAAAATCAATGGCCTGTTCTTTAACGCTGATATCTCTCGCTTTGGCTTTGATCTTAATATCGGGGTAACGGGTCATTAGTTCCTCCATTGCCCTGTACAAATCAATTTCATTGCGCGAACAGATAAACAGGTGATGTCCGCCTGCTGCAAATGTTTCTGCAATGGCTCTGCCAAATCCTTTAGATGCTCCGGTAATAACAACATTCATGGCACTCTTTTGTATAAGAAATAAAAAAAGCGAGCAGTAAAGGTACTGATCGCTTTGTAAAAAATTTTGTTGGGTGTTATACGGCGCTGCCGGCATCGTTGTCATCTTTTGCCGTTTCTTCTATTGCCAGTTCATTTTCTTTTTTTCTGCCTGTTATAAAACGCCTGATGGCTGCAAAAGCACCCACCACACCCAACGCTATCAATTTCCAGAATTTGAGGATTAAAACAAATAACCCCGCTTTTGCCAGTAATTTTCCGGCTACGAGTCCGCCGATTGTCCATGCCGCAACCTCATCAATGCCCGAATCGAACTCTTCGTATTTATAGCCCTTATCGAACTGCGCCATTTTAAGCACATTGGGTATATTCTGTTTTACCTCTGCAAGCTGATCCATGGTAGCTACCGCATTGAGGCTTAATACGCCCTTGCGGCCCAGTACCCTTATTTCATAATTCAATGTATTGTTGTCGTTCTTTGCAGCACCGGTTTCACCACTGTATTCCTTGGCCCAGTGAAGTACCTTGTTTTGTTTATCGTAATAAGGGTTGGATGCCCAGCCTACCAAATACATGGGGTCATAACCAAGTTTTTTTCTTTCAATATTGGCTTGCTCTGAACCTTTTTTTAAATCGGCCAGCAATTCATCGTATTTAGTTTTATCGGCATCATCGTCCTTCACATATCCCATGGGGTCATAGGTAATAATAAAAGCCCAGTCTGCATCCATATTGTTCAGGTGAAAACTGTCTTTTACAATCATACCCAGCACACTTTCATCGGGCAGGTTGCGCCATAAGTGCTCCAGGATGTATTGACTTTGTTTGCCATCGATAAATTTAAAACCGGTGGGCAGATTAAGATGTGCAACACCATTGCTCAGGGCTACAGAACCTGTTTGGTAATGGGTTGTTTTTTCTGCAGAATCAAGGGTTGCCATTAATGCAGTCAGATGGGCCATTTCCTGTTTCTGTTCATCGGAGATCTTGTTTTTTGTGCTGTCTTTATCGCCAGCAAACAACAGCACCGACAAAAACAGGGATGCCATGCAAAGGATAATTTTCTTCATGGGGATTTATTTAGGGGTTCAAAAAACAAGATATAAAATAAATTGTGTTCTTTTACTATATGCGCATGTATAAACATTTATTTTTTGATCTGGACCATACTTTATGGGATTTTGAGGCCAATAGCCGGCAAACACTGTCTGAATTATATACGAATATGCACTTAGCAGAACGGGGAATAAATGATTTTGAACGTTTTAATAAAAATTATTTAATCCACAACGAAAAACTCTGGGACAGGTACCGCAAAGGGTTTATAAAGACCGAAGAATTGCGGTGGAAACGCATGTGGCTTACATTGCTTGATTTTAAAATAGGTGATGAAAAACTGGCCCGCGAAATGGGCGCCGTTTTTCTTGATCTGCTGCCCACGCGGAAATTATTGTTTCCTTATACGCTTGAAATTCTGCAGTACCTCACGCAAAAAAATTATACACTGCATCTTATTACCAATGGATTTGAAAAAACACAACACGCCAAATTAAAAAATTCCGGGCTGCATGGTTTTTTCAAAGAAGTAATTACTTCCGAAGGCAGTAATAGCCTTAAACCCCATAAGGCCATTTTTGACTATGCCCTGCTGCGATCAAAAGCAGCAGCCAGTGAAAGTATTATGCTGGGCGATGATATTGATGTGGATATAGCAGGTGCCCGTGCAGCCGGATTAGACCAGGTTTATGTAAATCATTTAAACAAACCGCTGCCGGAAATTCAGCCTACGTATACGATAGCTTCATTAAGAGAACTGGAACAAATATTTTAATAGATGTTTGATGTCTGATGTCTGATGTAGGATGTCTGATGTAGGATGTAAGATGTCTGATGTCTGATGTCTGATTTGCTGAATGCGAAGCCGCTGTTGCTTCCTGCCACCCCTCCGCCCTTGTTGGTGTTTTCACCAACAACTCCAAGCAAACGCACGCCGCAAAAAAAACCAAAATTTATTCTTCATGTTCCAGCGGAACATTTTGTGGGTAGAAAACATTAGATGGGTATCCTGCATGCCGTAGGTATGCGTTGTGCTGTGCAGATCATTCGCACAACCCGTTCCCCGGGAACGGTATAAAAATATACAATCATTTCTACCCACAATGCTCCCCGCTGGGACGCCGTTTGCCGGAGTTGGCTACTCTTCCGCAATTTATTGGATACATCGTGCCGTGTATTCAACATGTGATTCATTCACCGGCAGACTGACATGCGGTACCGACCACATCATTGCATTTAGAATCGGCCAGATGTAGACGTCAGACCGGGGCTGCAAAATTAGCATATTTACACATTCATCACATTAGCACATTATTCTTTCGCTAAAAACATCCACAAAAAAAAGCCCCTCATTACTGAAGGGCTCATTTTTAAAAATATTGTATTTACGCTTTTTTTGACTTGTCTTCCTTGCCACAGCATTTGCCACTCGCTTTTGTACATTTCTTTGCTTTCTCTTTGTTTTTTCCTTTGTCGCCATCATGTGCAAAAGCAACACCAGAAATTAAAAAGGCCGCGGTAGCCAGCATAAGTATTTTTTTCATATGTAGTTGTTTTAAAATTTTTGACCTGCACAAATATAATCTTCCGAAGCCAATAATGAAAGCCGCCGGTTGTTAAAATATGAGCACGACAAGTTTACCGGGTATCCTTATCTCAGAGGCTGGCCAGTACCGTTACTCCGCCCTGCACCACCTGGTTTAATTGTACTTCTACCCTGGTGCCAATGGGCAACAAAACGTCTACACGGCTGCCGAAACGTATGAAACCCAGCTCATTGGTTTGTGCAACCTGCTGACCTACCTGCAGGTAATTGATAATGCGTTTGGCCAGGGCGCCGGCAATCTGTTTAACCAAAATTTCTCCTTTTGCGTGCTTTATCACTACCGAATGGCGCTCATTCTCTGTGGATGATTTCGGGTTCCAGGCCACCAGGTATTTACCCTTATGGTACTGGTTGTAAGTGACCTGGCCGCTGAGGGGGTTGCGGTTAACATGCACATTGGCCGGGCTCATAAAAATGGAAATCTGTAAACGCTTTTCCTTGAAATATTCTTCATCAAACATTTCTTCTATGACCACTACCTTTCCATCTGCCGGGGCCACCACCTTATTATCGTCTTTGGTAAGCCGGCGGCTGGGAATCCTGAAAAAAGAAATGATAAACAACAGCAAGCCAAATAAGCCTATGAAAATCAGCCAGCTCAGCCAGGGAAGGCTATAGCTGATAAAATAAAATGATAACAGGTTGATAAAAGCGAAAATAATAGCAGCAATAGCAATCGGTTTATAGCCCTCTTTGTGTATGTACATTTTGGTAATGTATTGAACCGCAAAAATAAGGTAAATGGAAGGTTTAAAAACCAATTGTATACACAGCGCGGCTAAATAACGTGCAATCGTAGATCTACCAGTCGCCGTCACTTCTATCGCATAAACAACATCACATACAACCAGACAAACGGGGTTGCCAGTAACAACGAATCAAACCGATCCAGGAAACCACCATGGCCCGGCATAATGCTGCCGCTGTCTTTTACATTGGCCAGTCGTTTTAATTTGCTTTCAAACAGATCGCCCAAAACACCAAAGAAAGCTACTATGGCCGCAATGGCAATCCAGTTGCCCACCGTATAAATTTTGATCCACCAGCCCAGTAATGCAATCACTGCCATGCAGAGAACAGCACCTCCAATGGTGCCCTCCCAGGTTTTCTTAGGAGATATCTTTGAAAAAGGCGTTTTACCAATAAACGATCCCACCAGGTAGGCCATGGTGTCATTTATCCAAACAGCCGCTAATATACCCAGTGGCAGTATATAACCATTTGCATCGTTGAATCCCGGGTGTAGTTGAGCATTCGTTTCAAAACAACGCAGGTGCATGAGCAGTGCAAGGCTCAGCGAGATATACAACAAACCAAACGCAGAATGGCCAATGTTTTTTAACTCCAGCTGTTTCGAAAACAGCAGTTCTGTAATAGGTAAAACAAACACGGCAATAATACCCAACCACCATCCGATAGCACTTAATTTAATACCGGCGATGGAAAAAGCATCGTTGGTAGCATAAAGCATAATACACCAGCCAGCTATCATTACACCATATTTATGAAAAGGGCTGATGGCACTATACCCGCTATCGATGCGGTAAACGAGTTGCTGGTATTCCATCCAGCAGCCAAAATGTATAATGGAAAATAAAATAAAAAAGCTCCAGTGGTTCCATAACAAACCAGTGAGCATAACGGCTACAAACACACCGGCTGTAGCAGCCCTTGTTTTGAATGTTGCAATGTTTAGTGCCATAGTTGATCAGGTGCTGTTCAGGTAAACTACACAAGGGTAGATTCGAAAGACGGACCGTCCATAGGCGGTATTTTGCTGATATTTCTTTTTAATGAAACCTGTTGAAAATAGCGGAGCAGCAGAATTACCAGTATGAGTGCCGGTATACCCATCCAAACAGGACCGCTTTCTGTATTGGCATCTTTCAAAGGTTTGCCATTTGTGTACAGGTAATACATATAACTGATGGCGAAAGCATTGTTGAGAAAATGGGCGGTCATATTCAGCCAGATGCTTTTTGAGTAATAGAATAAAAGTCCGAGCACCACACCCAATGCAAATCTTGGCAGAAATCCAAAATATGAGATATGAACGGCGCTGAATATAATACTGGTGACGATGATGGCAAGCATGGGTTTTTTAAACCATGCAACCAGTATTTGCTGCAGTGCGCCCCTGAAAATGGTTTCTTCGAAGATGGCCGGGAAAAGCGCCATGACTACAAGCGAAAAAATAAATTCGGCCGATGAATGCATGGTGGCCAGCGCTTCTACTTGTTCGTTGTAATTGTCTTCCAGTTTTTTGAAAATTGTTTCCAGTGATTTGGTAAGCGGAATGGCCTGGTTTAATTCGCCCAGTGCACCTACCAACGGCAGACAAATGATGATAATACCAACAGTAAGGGCCAGTTGCCTGCTGTTAAAGCCTTCCCTGAAACCCAGGTATTTAAACGGTGTGCGGCTCATGAGACGGGCCGTAACCACAGCCGGAATAAAAAACATAAACAATACCGAAACCATTTGCATTACCCTTGCCGCATTGGCATATTGCGGGTTGAGGATGTCTTTTTCAAAAGTTTTAAGTCCGCTAAAAAAACCATGGCCTGTCATGGCCGTCCATACTACCATGCCTGCCAGAGTGCCAGCCACAAGGCCTGCACCCAGCAACCCGAGCAAAATAAAAAAGGCTGCTGCGGGTGAAACGCGCCTTGATTCATTGTATTCGTCATAATCGAGCATAGACTTCCGGATAATTTTTTTAAATTTGCGGTTCTTTTAAATCAAATGATAACAGTAGGCAAGATACAACTTCCGGACTTTCCATTGCTGCTGGCGCCCATGGAGGATGTGAGCGACCCGCCATTCAGGGCCGTGTGCAAAGACAATGGGGCCGATTTAATGTATACCGAATTTATTTCTTCTGAAGGACTTATCCGCGATGCCATCAAAAGTCGTCAGAAATTAGACATTTTCGACTACGAAAAGCCGGTAGGCATACAAATATTTGGGGGAGACGAGGAAAGCCTGTCGCTGGCGGCAAAAATTGTGGATGTTACCAATCCGGATCTGCTGGACATCAATTTTGGCTGTCCGGTAAAAAAAGTGGCTATGCGGGGCGCAGGTGCAGGCGTATTGAAAGACATCGACTTAATGGTGCGTTTAACCAGCGCCGTGGTAAAATCTACCAGCTTGCCGGTTACGGTAAAAACCCGCCTTGGCTGGGACGATAACACCCGAAATATTGAAGAAGTGGCAGAACGCCTGCAGGATGTGGGCATCAAGGCGCTGGCCATTCATGGCCGCACCCGTACACAGATGTACAAGGGTGAGGCCGACTGGACCCTTATTGGTAAAGTAAAAAATAACCCCCGTATAAAAATCCCCATTTTTGGCAATGGCGATATTGATTCTCCCGAAAAAGCGGTGGAATATAAGAACCGGTACGGTGTAGACGGTATCATGATTGGCCGCGCCGCCATTGGTTACCCATGGATATTTAACGAGATAAAACATTTTATAAAAACGGGTGAGCATTTACCCGCTCCCACAATAGAAGACCGTATAGCTGTTTGCCGCAAGCACCTGCACAAATCGTTTGAATGGAAAGGTCCGATGGTGGGCATTTTTGAAATGCGCAGGCATTATGCCAATTACCTGAAAGGTCTTCCCAATATAAAGGAATACCGTAACAAGCTGGTAATCCTGCCCACCGTTGCTGAAATAGATGCAGTGCTGGATGAGGTGTTGTCTGTTTATGCAGGTTTCGAATTTGAAAAAACGCCCATTGAGCTGATCAATTACCACGAGAAATGCCCGGCTTAGCGTATTGCGAAAACCATTGCTGATTTCGGGATTGCGGATTTTGCGATTTGTTGTGGTCTTGCTTTTGCTTCGATGGTTTCACGCGGCGGGTGGGCGAAGCAGCGGGCGCAGCCAATCGCAAAATTCTAATTTCAACAATTTGCTCCAGCATTCGCCGCACCGCTTGTCCGCCGCGAGAAACAAATACCGGCAAAAGAAAATACCCGAATAAAAAATCTCAAAATCCCAAATTCTAATATCGACAATTTCCTCTATCATTCGCCGCCCCGCTTGTCCGCCGCGAGAAACAAATACCGGCAAAAGAAAATACCCGAATAAGAAATCTCAAAATCTCAAATTCTAATATCGACAATTTCCTCTATCATTCGCCGCCCCGCTTGTCCACCGCGAGAAACAAATACCGGCAAAAGAAAATACCCGAATAAGAAATCACAAAATCCGGCAATCACAAAATCCCAAAATCAAAATGTTATTTCTTAATAAATCTTTCGATGCCACTGGTATAATTTTTGGCCCGTCGTTCGGCGCTATAGTCTGCAAACAGCATGATTAATACCTGGAGGGTGAGCGTTATCCCCACTCCGTACCAGAATGCTTTTTCAGGATTATTGCGGTTGTTGTAGATTAGAACAAGGCCGGTAATCATTAAAACGACTTCCACCCATTTAATAACCGCAAATTTTTTCAGCACGCTGGTCATCCTGGGCAATTCTTCGTCTTTTATTTGTGCCGGGTTCATATCATAAGCATATACATAACGTATCCGTAATTTATCGCTATTCTTATACACAGGAATGCTGGCTGCCAGTTGCACCAGCCCTATTACCAGCAGCGGAATGGCAGCGCCCTTGTAAAAAGAAGTTTTCATGACCAGGAAAAAAACAAGCGCCAGCACTATGGCCAATGCACCAATGATGATAAATACAATGCCCAATTGTTTTTCTGCCAGGAAATATTTTTCAATGTCTTGTTTGCTGAACATGATCCTGGTATTTTAAAGAAAGGTAGGGATTTAATTGCGGGATTTTGAGATATACGTTTGCCGGTATCTGTTTCACGCGGCGGGTGGGCGAAGCAGCGGGCGCAGTCAATGGCAAAATTCCAATATCAACAATTTCCTCTAGCGTTCGCCGCCCCGCTTGTTCGCCGCGAGAAACAGATACCGGCAAAAGAAAATACCGGCATAAGAATTCTCAAAATCTCGCAATCGCAAAATCTCAAAATCAATATTCCGCTGCCCCGCCGCCTTTCCGCTGCGAGAAACCAATGAAGCAAAAGCACTCCAAGCAAAAGCAATCGCAAAATCCCGCAATCGCAAAATCACAAAATCACAAAATCCCGCAATCTTACCTCGTGGCCGCAAGTATTGGTTCGCTCATAGGCTCTACGCCAGGGGCAAAGAAATGGGTGAGTCTACCTTCTTCATCTACAAGGTATTTGCAAAAATTCCAGGTAGGCGGTTGCTTGTTCCAACCGTTTTTAGCGGGATCGGTGAGCCACTGAAAAACATTGTTTTGTCCGGCTGCTTTTATCACCATCGTTTTTTGTGCCAGTGGAAAGCTTACACCAAAATTCTTTTTACAAAAACTGGCAATTTCTTCATCGGTGCCGCTTTCCTGCTGTTTAAAGTCGTTTGCCGGAAACCCAATGACTACCAGCCTGCCATTGTATTGGCTGTATAACTGTTGCAGCTGATCATACTGTGGGGTATAACCGCAGGCGGAGGCTGTATTGACCAGCAATATTTTTTTACCTTTCAGTGATGCCAGGTCCATCCTGGTTCCATCATTTAGAACAATATTCAACGAAAAAAAAGATACCGGCGGAACTGACGGTGCATGCGAAATGACCGCCATGTTTTTATTGGATATTTTATTGATCCATGCGAACACGGGATAGATTGCCTTTAATACTTTTTGCCTTACTGTCATATTTGTTGCATTTCTGTTTACAATCATTACATAGCCGGTGAATACAATGATGCACATGGCTACAACAATAAAAACATTTTTTAGTCTGGTAATCATGCGCCGTTATTCGCGGCAAGGTAGGATTTTAAAAATTGCTGATGTTGAGACTGGACTATTGCAGGAATTATTTACCAGCGAAAAACTACAAAAAGAAAAAGATTTCTTGTTAAACTTTCAGTGTGTAGCACAGCGCTAACCGTCAACCGGCAAAATTTGCTTTCGATCACACTGATTCAATTTTAGAAAAGGCTTTTTATAATTGTAATTTTGCCATCTTTGTTATGAAGTACATTGTTTCATGTATATGCCTTTTAGCTGAACATTGAACGGCCTGTATTGCAATGAAGGTTGCACAAATTATACTTAATATTGAAAATTGTTTAAAACAACCTGTTATGAAAGTATTTTCGATTGAGCCCTTTGTTCCTTCCGGCAGCAACTTCGAAGGATCAAAACAATTTTTTTCGGAACTCGGTTTTAATATCTCCTCCGACAACGGCGATTACGTGGGTTTTGAAAAAGATGGCTGCCGTTTTATATTGCAGCGGTACGAAGACAAACCGTTTGCAGAAAATTATATGCTGAGCGTAAAAATTGATGATGCAGCGGCTTTCAGGGTATCAGTAATAGAAAAAAAATTACCAGAGCGTTTTGGCATACGCGTTGGTCAGGTAACCCGGCAGTTTTATGGCAAAGAAGTGAATATTATTGACCTGGCAGGCGATTGCTGGCATTTTATTGAGCAATAGGTTTTTTGCGGGTTTGAAAATTACCGAATCAGCCATTTAAACAATTTCAGCCTTCCTTTAAAGCTGGGGTATTTAATGGAAGGATCAAACCAGGTGGGTGTTTTTAATACAGGTTTCTGCCGGGTAAATGTGTTGAAAGTAAATTTGCCGTGATAGGCGCCAATGCCACTGTTACCCACGCCGCCAAAAGGCAGGTGGTGATTGGTAAAATGCCAGTCAGCATTGTTGATGCAACCGCCTCCGAACGGAATGGCATCCATCCATTCTTTTTCTTTTTTGGCCGATTCTGTAAAAAGATAAAATGCCAGCGGGTTTGCATTGCGCTGTACTATCTGCATGGCTTCTTCCGTGGTATTGAAACTGTATACCGGTAAGAGCGGACCAAAAATTTCTTCTTTCATCAATGGTGCATCCGGAGATACATGCTCAATCAGCGTAGGGGCAATAAATAATTTGCTTTTATCATGCTGTCCGCCGAAAATAATAGTGCCCTGTTGCAGGTAACCTGCCAGTATATCAAACCTTTTTTCATTAATAATTCTGCCATAATCATAACTGGCAGCCGCATCAGTTCCATAAAATTGTACAATAGCATTTTTTATTTTCTCTACCAGTTCATCTTTTACGGAATCATGGACCAGCAAATAATCGGGCGCAATACAGGTTTGTCCTACGTTTAAAAATTTTCCCAGTACAATACGGCGTGCGGCGCTGGAAAGATGGGCATCGGGCTCCACTATGGCCGGGCTTTTACCACCCAGTTCAAGCGTTACCGGTACCAGGTCTTTTGCGGCCAGTTGGTAAATAATTTTTCCAACGGGGATGTTGCCTGTATAAAAAACATGGTCAAACCGGAATGTATTCATCATTTCAGGGATCAATTGTGCGCCATCGCCCTGTACTGTTTTTATATATTCCGGTGCAAATGTGGTTGTAATTATTTTCTCTACAATAGCAGCAGTAGCCGGTGCCAGTTCTGATGGCTTTATAATGGCGCAGTTACCGCCGGCAATAGCGCCCACCAGTGGAATGAGCAATAACTGCAACGGGTAATTCCAGGGAGCAATGATCAATACAACGCCCAGCGGGTCTCTGTAAATTTTGCTGGAAGAAGGCAGGTTTACCAGGTCAGTTCCGGCGCGCCTGGGTTTCATCCATGCATGCAGGTTTTTGATAGCACCATTTATTTCTGCCAGCAAAAGCCCCAGTTCACTGGCATATGTTTCTTCGGGGCTTTTCTTCAGATCCTGGTAAAGGGCCTGGTTTATTGCAGTTTCATTATCAAGGATGGCCTGCTTATATTTTAGCAACTGGGCTTTTCTGAATGCATACGGCCGTGTAGCGCCGCTGTTAAAATAGTTGCGCGCGGCAGAAAGATATGGCAGGCTGTTATCGTTGTGCATGTGTAAAGATATTTTCGGTACCGGGGTAACAATTCTTTATACACCAAAATTGCATCAGGCGATGGTCAGGTCCTGTGCTTCAAATCTGTCACCTGTTCAACAGTCCGGGTATTCGTCATTCCCCATCCGCCTATTTCTCCATTGCTTTATAAATGGCCTCCATTATTTTGGGTCGTATATTCATCGTAAGCAGTTTGGTATTGGCGCCGCCATCCGGGTTAACGCGGTTCGATAAAAAAACAAAGGTAAGATTGCTTTTTGGGTCTATCCATATACAAGTGCCGGTATACCCGGTATGCCCGATGGTTTGCGGTGATGCCGATAATGCAGGATAAGGTTCTTTTCGGGTGGCATTGTCTTTTTCAGGTTTATCGAAGCCAAGGCCCCTTCTGCTGATATCGCTGTGGTATTGTGAAAAATAATCGATGGTTTCTTTTTTTATAAACTGCTGGTTGTTGAAACTGCCGCCGTTTAACAGCATCTGTCCCAGTATGGCCAGGTCATATGCATTGCTAAACAGACCGGCATGACCGGCCACGCCGCCAAACATTGCCGCTCCGGGATCATGAACATCTCCCCACAATAACTGGTTGCGGAAACCTTTTTCATGTTCAGTAGGGGCAATATCGCCGGGTGGAAATCGGTTTAGGGGTTTAAAGCCAGTGCCTTCCAGTTGCAGCTTATCATAAAAATTAATTTTTACATACTGGTCAAGGGTTTGTCCGCTGAGGGCTTCCACTATTTTGCCCAGGAAAATGAAATCATTGTCGCTGTATACATATTCACCTTTTGGTCCAAGCGGACTTTTCAGGATACGCTGGTAAATGGTATCGGTCCAGTCGGATCTCATAAACATATTACCGGCCACCCGTACGGCGTGCAGGGAGTCTGGTTTATAAGAAAAAAAATTACCGGAAACAAGATCAATTTTTGTTGTATCAACGGTTTCGCGGTAAAAAGGGATGAATGCTTTTAAACCGGCCTGGTGCAACAAAATATCCCATAGTTTAAGGTTTTGTTTATTGGAGCCTCTGGTCCATGGCAGATAATCGCCCAATGTTTTTTGTAAGTCTATTTTACCTTCATCGTACATTTTCATTACGGATAAGGTAGTGGCCATCACCTTTGTTACCGACGCCATATCATAGATGGTTTCGCGGTAAACAGGTTGTGTACTATCATAGGTAAGATATCCGTATGATTTATCGAATACTATTTTTCCGTCTTTGGCTACCAGTACCACGCAACCGGGGAAAGCGTGTTTTTTAATACCATCATTGGCAATGGAGTCAATAATATTAAGCCTGGCTGCATTCAGTCCCACGTTTGCCGGTGCTGTTTCGGGCATGGCGCGAACCGGCGAAATGCCGGCACCGTATACAAACGAAGGACAAACTGTTACAGGCAGGCGACCGCGCGCGATAAAGCGGCCGTTTAATAAATCTGCCGCGGTTTGCTGCACAATGTCATCATCTTCATAACAGGCAATCAAGGTTTTTGCCGCACAGAAATTTTTAATGGCATATGGGTTTCCAAATGCAAAAGTGATGGTGCTGAATTGCTGCTGCAATTGCAACAGCAGCGATTGGGCCGCAGCGCTGATTCCAAAATTGCCAGCCGGGTAGCGCGCGTAATTGTGAAGACCAATCACTACTACATCATACCTGTTTTTTATGAACTGTAACAGCGATGACGCCTGCAGGCTGTCAAGCTTGTAATCAAAATAATAAGTATGGGCATTGTAATCGCTGCGCATGCGTTGCGCAAATGCATTGTCGCGCGTTAATCCAAAACCAATATAAGCAACTCTTTTACGGGTGTTTACCGGCAGGGGAAAAACAAATGGTTCGTCATTACGCAATAGGGTAAGCGCATTTTCTGCCACCATTCTTTTTATTGCCGGAATTTGTTCATTCAGGTCTTCGGTAATATGATAAGTGTCTATTGGTTTGTTATTGGCAAGGCCTAACTGGTATTTGGCCATCAATACTTTTTTAACGTGGGTGTCTATATCGCTCCAGGTTAATTTCTTTTTTTTGATAGCGGTTTTTATTTTATCGATGGCGCCGGCAATATCGCCCGGCAGGCAAAGCATATCATTGCCGGCAATCAAAGACTGGGCGGATGCTTCACCATCCGGAAAAAATTTTGATACTCCTTTCATTTCAAGTGCATCGGTAAATGTAAGACCGGTAAAACCCAGTTCATTTCTTAGCAAAGAAGTTACGTTGTTATAGGAAATGGAGGTGGGCCGGTTGGCGGTATTGTCGATGGCGGGTATGGAAAGATGTGCTACCATTACACTGCTTACGCCGGCTTTTATCATTTCATGAAACGGATATATTTCCAGTGTATCCAGTTGTTGTTTTGTTTTGTTGATAACAGGAAGGTCCAGGTGAGAATCTACCGCCACATCTCCATGGCCCGGAAAATGTTTGGCGCAGGCCATAATTCCCGCGTCCTGCAAACCGCGCATGTAATTCACTCCAAAAGAAGATACTTTGTATTTGTCTTCACCAAAAGATCGGTCATTGATAACGGGGTTGTCGGGGTTATTGTTGATGTCTACCACGGGGGCATAGTTGACCTGTATGCCAGCCCTTTTGCATTGCGCACCAACAATTTTGCCATACTGGTATACCAGCGCGGGGTCCTGCATAGCTCCCAGCATCATTTGCCGTGGCATAAAGGCAACGCTGTCCATACGCATGCCAACGCCGTTTTCGCCGTCAATAGAAATCATCAGGGGTGTTTGCGCAATGGATTGAAAATAGTTGATGAAATTTGCCTGGGTTATGGGACCGCCCTGGAACAGGCAGATGCCCCCGATATTATATTTACGAATGGCTTCTTCCACTTCCTTATCATGAAATATCACTTCTGTTTTGGCAGCGTTACCAGATGATAGCCGCACTATCATCAGCTGCGCAATTTTTTGATCGCTGGTTAAGGTTTTAAAAACACTATCTGTCCACTGGCTGGCAGTAAGGGACGAGGAATGCTGGGCGGCAACGGATAGCTGGGCAAATACAACAAACAGGAAACAAAATCTTTTCATAATAACAACTTATAAGTAATGGAGTTACAAATCTAAGGGCTGAAAGCAGAAAAAGAGCAAAGGGATTGCCGGGCGCTAAACGGAGACAAGAGGAGGAGCGGTTGCTAAGGCTCTAAAGCGGAAAAGCAGGCGTTGTTGGCGCGAACATAAAAAAGGTGGCGGGTAATGAGCGGCATGGTGATCGCTGCAGGATATAAAAAGGGGTTTCGGTACGAGGAGGATAACGCATATTAAAAGAAAGATTTTTTCCTACTTTTTCTTTGTGCCCATAGCCGTAAATTCGCTTTTTAAACAAGGAGTGCATTTTGCCAGATATCATTTCGTTATTGCCCGATAATATAGCCAACCAGATTGCCGCCGGCGAAGTAATTCAGCGCCCTGCCAGTGCCGTGAAGGAGTTGATGGAAAATGCCGTGGATGCAGGCGCTACGGAGATAAAGCTGTTGGTCAATGATGCCGGTAAGGCCCTGATACATGTAATAGACAATGGCAAGGGCATGAGTGAAACGGATGCCCGGATGGCCTTTGAGCGCCATGCTACTTCTAAAATTGCCCATATAGATGATCTGTTCAGGATACGAACCATGGGTTTTCGCGGGGAGGCACTCGCTTCCATTGCCGCTGTGGCCCAGGTAGAACTAAAAACCAAACGGGAGGAAGATGAAACGGGCACTTTTATTACCATTGAAAACAGTGTAGTTACCAGGCAGGAACCCATAGCAGCTACCATCGGGACCAGCATTGCCATGAAAAATGTTTTTTTTAATGTGCCTGCCCGCAGGAATTTTCTTAAAAGCAATGCATCAGAAACACGTCATATTGTAGATGAATTTATACGCGTGGCGATGTCTTTTCCATCGATCTTCTTTTCGCTTACCAGTAACGGGCAGGATATTTTTCATCTGGAAAAAGGAAGCCTCAAACAGCGCATTGTTCAAATATTGGGCAGTAGTTATAATGCCAAGCTGGTAGCCGTTCAGCAACAAACCGATTATCTCAATATTTATGGTTTTGTAGGTAAACCGGAAACCGCCAAAAAAACGAGGGGCGACCAGTATTTTTTTGTAAACAACCGTTTCATAAAAAGCGCCTACCTCAACCATGCGGTAATGAATGCGTTCCAGGAAATCATTGCACCGGATAGTTTTCCGGCGTATGTGTTGTTTATAGATCTGGATCCGGCGCAGATAGATATCAACGTGCATCCCACTAAGCAGGAAATAAAATTTGAGGATGAAAAGATTGTTTATGCATTCATACACGCTGCCATTAAACACGCACTGGCGCAATTTAGCATAACGCCCGCACTGGAGTTCGACCTGGATATTAATATTCAGCAACTGGATGCTGTATCCAAGCCTTTTACAGCCGATAAACAGGCGGCTGCTGCTGCTTCTGAATTGTATAAAGATTTTACCCAAAAAAACCAGGCGCATTTTATTTCGCCCACCAATAAAAGTGAACTGAAACACTGGCGGGATTTCTATGAAAGCACCGGCACCAGTCAGCAACCGCAGAAATTTGAATCATTGCTGGATGGTATAAAGGATACTTCTGAAAGTGGTGAGCCCGGGAATAACCAGGCCGGCTTAAACAACGACCTGCGCTTCCGCGTACTGTCAGACACGCCCTTACTGCAGCTGCATCAATGTTATATTGTTGTTGCTACCAACAGGGGCTATGTATTGGTACACCAGCAACTGGCACATGAGCGTATCTTATACGAACGTTTTACAGAGGCATTAAAAGGAAAATCAATGACCATTCAGCGCAGCCTGTTTCCTGTTACACTGCAATTTGCCACATCGGATGCCGTGTTGCTGGCAGAACTGCTGGAAGAGTTGCATTTGCTGGGCTACCAGATTGAACCATTTGGAAAGGATGCATTTGTGGTGCAGGGTACGCCGGCAGATACGGATACCGGTGATGAAAAAAAAGCGATTGAAAATTTACTGGAACAATACAAACATTTCAGCAGCGACGTGAAGTTTTCTAAAAGAGAAAAACTGGTACGCGCCATGTCTTACCAGCAGGCTGTGAAAAGCGGCCAATCACTGGCTGCTGCGGAAATGGAATCGCTGATCAATGATTTATTTGCCTGTTCGCAACCAAATATCACGGCAGGCGGCAATCCCACCTATATAGAATTTAAGAACGATTACCTCGAGCGACTTTTTGGAAGGGGGTAGATAAAATATTGTAAATGTTGAATTTTATATTTTGAATGCATAGGCGGATATTAATAGCACCGGTAGTACCATTGTAACCGCCCGTTATCGCTGTTATCACCAGCAATATCAGTTCTTATCGCCTTCTGATTTCTTGTTCCTGCTTTCAAACAAATTGTACCGCACAAAGAATAACAGCGATTCATTGCGGTTAACGGTGGGGGCGAGACCGGGCGTAACAATTGTGTTGATTGATTTTTTGAACGACTGGTTATACCGCAAACCCACAGAGAAGCGGTTCATATAATATTCAGCACCTGCCTGCCAGCGCCATTCATTGGGGGCTATTTTTGCAGCTATAGAATCGTCTTTAAACTTCAGCACTGTGGTTGTAGTGCTTGCATGTTCGGGCCCCAGCAGTGTTTCATATTTCTTTTCTTCTACCGCGGCTATTCCGCTCTGGAAAGAAGAAAATTGAATACCGGCGGAGAAAAATAAATTCTTAATAGGGCTGTAATGCAGTGATACCGGCCAGTTGAAATAATACATCTTTTGTACGTAGATAGATTTTTGCTGGCTCATTACAGGCCCTGGAGGCACGCTGGCAGCTGTAATATCGCTGGTACTGCGGTAAAGCAGTAATTGCGGTGTGTACTGAGGAGACACAAAATTCAATTCTGTCTGAAAGTATACATAGTCGTTCAGGTGATACTGCAGGTAAGGAGATGGTATATAATCACTGAGCGTACCTGATTTGGCGTTCATATTGTAATTATACCGGTTCTGCGCACCCACGGGTACTGTACCATTTACAACAAGGCCCGCAGCCCACCATGGGTCATTGTCGACACGCATGCTAAAGGGTTTGAACAGGTTGCTGAGATCCAGGTGGAATTTTTTATCTTTTTTATCAAGTGCAGCTATTTCTTTGTCGCGCAATGCTTTTGCCACTGATTTTTTTGTTTCATTGTTCAGCAGGTTCGTCACATCGCGGTTGTTTTGCAGGCTGTCGCCGGCAGATAACGAAGTATTATAGAAAGGTGCAGGGTTGGTTAGTGTTAAACCGGTCAGCCTTTCCAGCCATGTTTTTTCTTTTGCACCATCTGATGGTACATTGTCAAAGTTGTTGGCACCCGCAGCAATGTTGTTGTTATTACTGCTGGCAACGAATGCGTTGTTCACTTCTTCATCCGGGGTATTTGAAATTCCGTTGAAGGGGCTGTATTTTCCTGTATGATGGCCGGCAGCGGGTTTGTATTTATTGCTGGTATTTGAACCGTTGGTTCCGCTACCATTCACTTGCAAATTAAAATGAGTGCCGGTTGTTATCCGGGTTTTGTTGTGACCTGTAGTATTGGCGCCAGTAATTGCATTGGCTGTACTGTTTTCAACTGGTGCGGGTATAGCGGATACAGTGGCAGCAATCAATTTATCATTGGTTGATTTGGTTGCTGTATTGGAACCTTTATTTTTTGCGGCAAGGCTTGCATTATTAGTAGCAGAGGTACTGCCAGCACCTTTTAATGCCGTTGAGGTGTTGCCATTGCTGGTTGCCGGATTGTTCCCGATGGCTGAACCGGAAGCGGCAGTGCTGTTGGAATTATCTTTTAATGCAGTTGTATTATCCAGTGTAGTGGTATTATCGATAGTTGACGTTTGGGTTTTATTTGAATTACTTTTTTCCGCTGATGTATTGCCGTTAGTCTGTGCTGTTACCGCAGTACTATTTTTTGTTAATTGGGCAGCGGGTCTTTCATACAGCCAGAAACCTGCTGAAAGCACAACGGCTATAATGCCTATGCGCCACCAGCCATTGCCGGGCGGGCGCTTGCGGCCACCGCCGCGGGTGTCTTCATCATCATCCAGCATGCGCTTCATCTGCTGCCAGGATGCTGCTGCATCCGGTGCAGGAAGATGCCGTAATTTGTCGGCAATTAATTGCTCATAAGGTTGTCTCAGGTTCATCGTACTGCGTGCATGGTTAGTAATAATTGTTTTAACTGTCTGCGGGCTTCGCTGAGGTGCCATTTGCTGGTGCCATCGCTGATGCCAAGAATATCGCCTATTTCACGGTGGTTGTAGCCTTCAATAACGTAAAGATTAAAAACGGTTTGTGTGGCCATTGGTAATTTTTGAACCAGTTGCAGCACTTCTGCCGAGCTCATTCTTTGTAATGCGTCATTGTCTGTACTCCCGGTATCATGTGTTTCTTTTAATTCAACCTGGTTTTTAAATTTCTGCCTGGAGCGAATGAAATCGATGGCGCTGTTTACCATAATTGTTTTTATCCAGGTATACAGCGATGCTTTTGTGGCATCATAAGTAGCAAGGTGTTTAAACACTTTCAAAAAGCCGTTGTGCAATACTTCGAGTGCATCTTCTTCATTCCTCGTATACCTCATACATAAACTAACCATAGGACCATAAAATTGCTTGTAAAACAATTCCTGGGCCCTGCGGTCGTTTTTTATACAACCATCAAGCACATTCTTATCTATCCATTCTGCTGACAATAGTTCGTGGTTTTATTCCGGCCAGATAAAAAAACTGTATAATTTGCTCAACGGCAGTTGGGCTTTGTTATTGCAGCCTGCTGGCTTTTCACAATGTTAAAGTTATGCGCTAAAAAAAGCCTGCTGCGCGTTATTCCCATGTTTCTTATCTGGTACAGGCTACTGATAAATTATTTCCTGTCTATGTACCTGTTTTCCAATGTGTTTTATCAGGACTTAACCTGTTTTTAATACGATGCCGGGTTGGAAACCGTTGGGACTGGCGCAAAAAAAATCCCCCGAAAACCAACGGGGGAAACGAAAAACCGGCCGGAGCCCACGAAAATTTTTTACCACCCGTTACCGGGAAAAGATAACAGGCTATTTGCTTTATATGATACGCTGACTGGTAGAAAATGGTTGGCAAATGCGTAAGTATTTGAGAGTCAGATGCTGCTGGCGGCTCGCAATGACGCGACAAAAGCCCGCCGGTCCGTCATTGCGAGGCGCCAGAAGGTTTTTAGAATTACAGTGGGCTGAGGCGCCGAAGCAAACTGCTCTTGATAGTTGCAGCAAGTTTGAGATAAACACAGCGAGTTTTTACTGTACGATCGTTATTTATTTTTTAGCTCGCTTTTATGTAAGAGGAGGTTGCTTCGCCGCATGAGTTGCCGTGTAATGTAAGATGCTGCTGGCGGCTCGCAATGACGTCGCCGCAATTAATAATTATCCCTGATATATTGAATGTATTTTTCTACCGCCCGCCGAACTGTTCTGCCGGAGGTTTGATGATTGTTTACAAGCACAGAAAAAATAAGGGACTTATTTTTTTTAGTGGTTAAATAGCCGCTGAGCGCCACTACACCGGTCAGCGAACCGGTTTTTGCATAAATAAAACCACCATCCGCGGTATAGTAATTGGTGAGCGTGCCTTCATTTCCGGTGGGAAAAATGGTACTGATGCGTTTCCACGAAAATTCATGTTGCATTTTATCCAGTAACCATACAAAATCAAGCGGGGTAAATAAATTAAACCGGCTGAGTCCGCTTCCATCCACCCAATTGGGTTTTTGCGGTAACTCTTTAAAAGTTGTTTTCAGCAGCGTATCAATAATTTTTTCATCATTCATTGTTCCCAGCATCCGGTTGCTTACCATGATCAGGGTTTGTTCGGCAAAAAAATTATCACTCCGGTGCATCATTGGCGCAAATACCGAGTCTGCCGGTTGTGAATAGATGGTTTGCAGCCGCACGCCCGTAATGGCAAGTTTATTGGTTGTTTTTATCTCTTTCCTAATAGTGTCTTTCAACAATTCCAGGGCCGACAATACCCCATTTGTTACAAAAGGAACCGATATTGATTTGTTTTTCTCTTTGCCTTCGGTGATCGTAAAAATATTTTCCGCGGTATTTCTTTTTACAAAAAAATTGGTCCTTGCGGTATCCGAATTAAAATTGAGTTTCCAATTAATTTCCGGCTCTGTAAAAATGGTAGTCTGTGGTTTATCAATCAATTCTTCAATTTTTTCCTGCGTTTGTGTTTGCACAAACTTTATGGTATTACCATAAACTGGGAGAGCACTACGCTCTGCCATATAATCGTCATTGTAATCGTCCCACGACCAGCCAGCACCCAGCGCCTTCTCCTGCCAGTTATTGTCTGTTATATAAATGTTTTTGCTGCTGTGGTTTTGTAGAAAACGGATTACCGGTTGTTGCATAAAATCAGGGTGCAACAGGGTAGGGTCGCCGGTGGGTTGTATGAAAACATCATTGTTGTTTTCCGCATAATCAATACCAGCCAGACTATCGCCCAGGTATTTCATGCCGGCGTAACAACTGAAAATTTTTGTGTTGGAAGCAGGCGTAAAAAATTTATCAGCCTGGTAATTGTACCAGTATTTTCCGGATGCCGGTTCATAAATGCTGATGCCGGTATGGGCATTCTTCAGATCGGGTGCATTTAAGACATTTTCTTTTGCGGCAACCGCAAGTTTGTGCTGAACAGAACAGGAGCAAAAGATGAATATCAGCGAGCAGTATACAGTGGTGAATGTACGGGGATTGATTTTTTTCATGACAATGATTGTATTCATAAACACCGATTGCAGATAGCGTCTGTCTGCTGCATATCAGCTTCTTTCCTGTGCCCGTAACCAGCGTTCCGGTATTTCATTGCTGCTGGCCAGCAGGTAATCCTTATACGAACAGGCTATGAATTTGCGATCTGGTAATTGCATCCACCAGCGTCCTGTTTTTTTGCTTTGCAGAAAAACAGTCTCCACCTCGGCAAATGCCATATGGTATTCATTAAAAGATTCTTTCTCTTCCAGTTTTGCCTCCCGCCGGCCGCGACTTCTGCCATCGAGCAAATACCATAACATATGGCTTATTTGTTTGGCGGTAAGCGCATCCTGGTCTTTCAATGGGTCAAAGCCATAGATGCCTATACTGGTGGTGTTTGGACTAAGGCCTGCATACCGCATCAGCAGGCAGCTTTCTTCTCCGTTGAAGCCATTGGGAGAAACAGTATTTGCTGGCGCATAGGCATGGGCGATAGCAGAAATGTCAAAACTCAGCAACTGGCAATTACGAATAACCGGTTCCATTTCTTCCATACTTTCCTTTACATTGCCAACACGGTAGCAATCGAAACGGAGTTTATCCATCGTTTCCAGCATATTCGGATGTACATAAAAACTCTGAAAACCGATATGGTTATAATGCCGGATAAAATTAGGCTCGCTGGTAAGCAGTTCCATTAAGAAATTATCGCTTCGCAGCGCGGAGCCGATGTTTAAATCTATCAGTGCATCTACACAGCTTACTTCGATAATCTGTTTAGCCGAACTGTACGCCTCATATTGCGGCAGGGTAAGATCATGCGAACCACCTATGAGAATGATGGTTTTTTTTTGGTTCAGCAATTCATTCATCACCGTTTTAACAGCTGCGTAGCTGTCCTGCAGCGAAGCCCCTGTTTTTATATTCCCAATATCTGCCAGTTTCAGATCAGTATGCCAGTAATACAGTTGGTAAAATTGACGCCTTACAGCGTCGGCGGCAGATATATGCTGCGGATTATTTGTTTTTCCATTGCCTCGTTGTTCATTGCAACCTACCAGTATAATATCAGCGTCCGAAATTTCAGGAAATTCATTTTCATACACTGCAACCGATTTACCAATTTGTCCATCGTGGTAAAGCTGATCATCAGACAATGCTGCAAGGTTAAGAGGCTCTAAAAAATCGGTCAGGTTAAAATAATCATTCATGCGCCATAGGTTGTGCGCCAAAATTAACCGTATTTGTAACAGGAACATACCCTGTCATCAACTTATTTACGTTGTAAACGCCCCAGCGCAATGCTTACTGCAAACATAAAGGAGAACCAGGCATCTTTGTTTGTGGGGTTGCCCCTGATTGCATCAAAATTATTTTTAACGCCCCCGGCCAGCTCCGCACTGCGATCTGCCAATGCCATTGCCATAACAGTTGCGGACGGTGAAAGATATTTTCCATACAAGGTGGGGTCGATGTAATTTTGACTAACATCATCCAGGTAATCGGTTCCTGTAAACCGGTATACCAGTTCCATCCGGCAATTTACAAGTCGCGATACATCATATTTTACACCTGCGCCTGCCGGAATACACCAGCTAATGGTTGAATATGCTTTCCGTTGCGGGTACTCTTTAAACGATTGTCCTTCTGTGTGCAATGGTCGCAGATCAATCCACCGGCTGTTAAGCATTGCCTGCGGATTATAATGGAAGAACCCGATGCCTCCCAGCAGGTAAGGAGAAAACACCGGCAGGTTCCTGCTTCTGTACAATATGGGCAAAAGATGCAACTCGGTGGTTACCGCCAGTTCAAACAAGCTGGTCCTGAATTGAAGATTGCGCAAGTAACGATTCCTGGCTGCGCCCGTACTGTTTTTCAGTACCGCATCATTGCCTTTTATGCGGCCCACAGTTGCTGCCAGGCGTATGGCAAACCGTGATTGCCAGGTGGCACTTACAAACAGGCTTCCGCAGGGTTGTGTCTGGTTAAGGTTGATGTCTTTAATGAATTTTTTACCGTTTCCCTTGTTGCCTCCTATATCTGTAAGACAATTTACGGCACCCGCCGCAATACCGGCCTCCCACATCAGGTCCGGCTCCGGTCTGTTATTGGCAGCAAAATAATACTGGCATTGCAGGCTACAACAAATTAGCTGGCCAATCAACAGGCAGCCATAATAAGCGCATTTCATGTATAAGGTTTAATGCAGCAAATTAGGCTTTATAGATACGTGCAGTAGATTCAGTACACGCTTTTTCCCTCATAAAAACGACAGAAAAAAACGTTTTATTTCTGAGGGGAAACTCATTCGGGCAGCATTGGATTGATGGGTTCAATAATGCTGTGAGGCAAAATCTTTTTTTGGTAATACTTACAGGCAGGACGTAAACCGCATTGCGCACATTTTGGATTGCGTGCTACACAAATATAACGGCCATGCAAAATGATCCAGTGGTGTGCCTTGTGTATTAGTACAACGGGAATAAATTGTATTAATTGTTTTTCAGTTGCAAGTGGAGTTTTGGCGTTTACCGTTAATCCGATTCTTGCCGATACGCGGAATACATGGGTGTCTACGGCCATATTCGGTTGTTCATCAATGACAGATGTAATTACATTGGCGGTTTTTCTGCCTACGCCCGGCAACTTTACCAGCTCTTCTACTGTCATAGGTACCTCTCCGTTAAAATCATTCACCAGCATTTTGGCCATGCCAAGCAGGTGTTTTGTTTTGTTGTTGGGGTAAGAAATACTTTTTATCAGCGGAAACAGCTCTTCAAAACTTGCTGCAGACAAGCTTTCTGCATCAGGATATTTTTCAAAGATGGCTGGCGTGGTAAGGTTTACCCGTTTATCGGTACACTGTGCAGACAATATAACGGATACCAATAACTGATATGGACTGTCGTACAGCAGTTCCGTCTCCGCTTCGGGATTGTGCTGCTGAAAATAATCCAATACAAACCGGAACCTTTCTTTGCGCGTCAAATTAATTGTTTTATGTTATTGGTAATGTGTTGGGTGTTATGTGTTATGTGTTATGTGTTATGTGTTGTGTGTTGTGTGTTGTGTGTTGTGTGTTAGGAGTTCGATCTGCGAAGTTGGTTCAAAATATTTTTACTTTTTATTTTTGAATTTTGAATTTTCCTCATGAAACATCCCGCTGGTGCTTTATCACAAATTCAATGAGTTCTTCCAGTGGTGTGCCGATGCGTGAAAGGGCATCTGTAATATCATCCCGGTTTACCTGGGCAGCAAAAGAGAGGTTTTTTAGTTTTTTTAAAACGCTTTTTGCATCCATGCCTTCATATTTTGTGGGGCGTATCAATGCCGCAGCGTGTACAAAACCAGACAGCTCATCAAAAGCATAGATCATCCTGTCCATATTATTTTCGGGTTCCACCCCAAAATAGCGCGGGCTGTGTGAAGCGATGCAGTGTATGATTTCCGGATCGATATTCATGGCTTCCAGCTTTTCAATAATAATGCGGCAATGATCATTGGGGTATTTTTCCCAATCTGCATCATGTAACAGGCCGGCCAGTTCCCATTTCAGCGCTGTTTTTTCGTCGGCATTTTCTTTTTCAATAGCCCAGGCTTTCATTACGGCGGCTACCTGTTTCATATGCAGGCGCAACCGTTCATTGGGTACCCATTCATATAATAACTGGTGCGCTTCTTCAATGGTGATGGTATTGCCCGCATTTGCGGGATTGCCAAAAACTGAGCGGCCGAGAAGATGTACAGGCATATTACAAGTGTTTTTTAAAACCTAAATATAAAGCAGGTACGCTGCAAAATGGAAAGCAGATTTGTATGATTTTAATGATAGGGTATGATTAACAGGGGGCAGATGTCAATATGATTTTAGAAAAATCTGCGAATCTGCGGCGGAAGAAACTGTGTTGTGTGTTGAGTTGTATGTTGTGTGTTAAGTTCTCTAATCTGCGAATCTGCGGCGGAAGAAACTGTGTTGTGTGTTGAGTTGTATGTTGTGTGTTATGTTCTTTAATCTGCGAATCTGCGGCGGAAGAAACTGTGTTGTATGTTGTGTGTTAAGTTCTCTAATCTGCGAATCTGCGGCGGAAGAAACTGTGTTGTGTGTTGCGTTGTATGTTGTGTGTTATGTTCTTTAATCTGCGAATCTGCGGCTAAATAACGGCAACAAAGATGTTCTCCAAATCTTGAAAATCATGAAAATCCGCGTTCTATAAACCACAAAAACCCGGGCTTTTATTTTTATCGTCAAAATGTTTATTGAAAATCAATCTATTACAAAGGTCCCTTCCAAAAATAGTTTTCCTTTTCTTGGTTTGTTCTGATGCAGTCCCTTACCTTCGCAATCCTAAAAATTATGGCTCCCGGGATAGCGGCAGCCTTCACAAAAAATAAGAAAACAATGAGCAAATTACATTTCACCACCAAACATGCAAATGCGGCTACCGTGCAACGTGACTGGTATGTTGTAGACGGTACTAATCAAACCGTAGGACGCATGAGTGCAAGAATTGCTGCCGTATTGCGGGGCAAGACCAAAGCCTATTTTACACCTCATGTAGACTGCGGCGATTTTGTAGTAATTGTCAATGCAGACAAAGTTGTGTTTACCGGTAATAAGGCTGATGACAAAATGTACCAGAATTTTAGCGGTTACCCCGGTGGATTAAGGGAAGAAGCAGCAAAGGATTTATTAAGGCGCAGACCGGAAGTGGTGCTTGAAAGAGCCATTAAAGGTATGTTGCCAAAAAACCGCCTGGGTCGCCAGATGTATAAAAAACTGTTTGTATATGCAGACAACAAACATCCGCATACTGCACAGCAGCCAAAAGAATTGAAATTCTAATTTAAAATTCCAAACTAAACAGATAAATGGAAAAGCAAAAAAATGCCGTTGGTCGCCGTAAGGCCGCTGTTACCCGCGTATTTATTACAAAGGGAGACGGCAAGGTTACCATAAACGATAAGGATTATAAAACCTATTTTCCTTTGGTTTACCTGCAGAACCAGGTAGAATTGCCTTTAAAAACGATTGAAGCTGCCGACAAGTTTGATGTTGTTATCAATGCAACTGGTGGTGGCGTAAAAGGACAGGCAGAAGCTGCCAAACTGGGTATTGCCCGCGCCCTGCTGGAAGTAAACCCTGAATTCCGCCCTGCACTGAAAGCTGCCGGCTTGTTACACCGCGATCCAAGAGTTGTGGAACGTAAGAAACCAGGTAAGAAAAAAGCCCGCAGAAGTTACCAGTTCAGCAAACGTTAATACAGCTGTTAGCTATTAGCTGCAAGCTATTGGTTAACGCGAATCATAAAATATTTTAATAACGGCTAACGGCTAAAAGCTAATAGCTAAAAGCTAAACATAACAATGGAAAACAACACTTCATTACAGCAGCAATTATTAGACGCTGGTGTGCATTTTGGCCACCTGCGTAAGAAGTGGAATCCAAAGATGTTGCCTTACATCTTTGCTGAAAAGAAAGGCATCCACATTATTGATCTTAACAAAACCACCGAAAGCCTGCAGGAAGTATCGGGTATTTTGAAGCAGATTGCCCGCAGTGGTAAAAAGATCATGTTTGTGGGAACAAAAAAACAAGCCAAAGAAATTGTAACAGATTGCGCAAAAAGGATCAACATGCCTTTTGTTACAGAACGCTGGCTGGGTGGTATGCTTACCAATTTTAACACCGTACGCAAGAGCGTGAAGAAAATGCAGAGCATCGAAAAAATGCTGACGGACGGTACCCTGGAAAGCATCACCAAAAAAGAACGTCTTACACTTACACGCGATAAAGAAAAAATGGAAAAAGTACTGGGTGGTATTGCCCAGCTGGGCCGTGTACCCGCAGCACTTTTCCTGATAGATATCGGTCACGAGCACATTGCACTGGCAGAAGCAAAACGTTTGGGCATTCTTACATTTGGTATGGTAGATACCAATTGCGACCCCAATAAAGTAGATTATGCCATTCCTTCCAATGACGATGCCACCAAATCAATTGCCATCATTGTAAATTATATTGTAGCAGCGATTGCCGAAGGTTTAACTGAACGCCAGGCAGCAAAAGATGAGGAAGGTGATGATGTAAATGATGATGAAAAAGAAAGGAAAGCAGCGCGTCTGCAGGCCGAAGCCGATGCTGAAGGAAACCGTGGTGGAAGAGGCCGTGGCCCTGGTGGACCCGGCGGTCCTGGTGGTCCTGGTAAACGTCGTGTAGGCGGTCCCGGTGGTGGTGGTGGTGGAAACCGCAGGCCAGGCGGAGGAAGATAGTACCAATTCAAAATTCAAAAGTAAAAATTAAAAAAGCGTTCACCGCGCCAACGGCTGTGAAGTAAACGCTTTTGACTTTTAAATTTTGACTTTTACTTCGTAAGTATTTTGAGTTCTAATTTTTAATTTAATCTATGTCAACAGTAACAATAAGCGCGCAGGATATCAATAAGCTGCGCCAGATGACAGGCGCCGGCATGATGGATTGCCGCAAAGCCTTAACAGAGACCAATGGCGATTTTGAAGCAGCCATCGACTGGTTACGCAAGCAGGGCCAGAAAGTAGCAGCTAAACGCAGCGACCGTGAAGCCAAAGAAGGTGTGGTAATTGCACAAACTACAGCCGATAATAAAACAGGCCTTGTAATCTGCGTTAGTTGTGAAACAGATTTTGTAAGCAAGAATGCAGATTTTGTAGCTTTTGTACAAAGCATTGCCGATGCAGCAGTAGCCAATAATGTAAAAAGTGCCGAAGAATTGAACGATGTTTCTATCAATGGCGTAAAAGTTTCAGAACTGATCAATGATAAACTTGCTTCAATCGGCGAGAAAATTGGCATCAACAAATTTGAAAGAGTGGATGCGCCTTTTGTATCTGCTTATATTCACGGTTCATACCGCATGGGCGTACTGGTTGGATTAAGCAAGGACGCAAAAGAAGCTGGTAAAGATGTTGCCATGCAGATTGCTGCAATGAACCCCGTAGCCGTTGACGCAGCTTCAGTACCTGCAACAACCATTGCCCGTGAAAAAGATATTATTGTGGAGTTGATGAAGCAAGACCCTAAAATGGCGGGTAAGACAGATGAAATGCTGGCCAAAATTGCCGATGGCAAAATGGGCGCTTTCTTTAAAGAACAAACCTTGCTTGCGCAGGCATTTGTAAAAGATGCCGGTAAATCAGTGGGCGATTACCTGAAAGAAGCAGGTGTTACCGTTACTGAGTTTAAAAGGGTAGCATTGGGGTAACCAATATATCATTTGCATAGAAAAAGGGAACTGTACGGTTCCCTTTTTTATTGTATCAATGTTATTGCGTCTTCAATTATTTCCACCTTGATAATTTAATGGGGTGTACATACAGGGTATCTGCCGGGAAGTTTTGAAAAAGGTAATTGATATCTGACTGATATTTTTTTTCAAAAGCGCCAACAGTTACCGGGTTCCACAAGGTCAGGCCGCGCGAATCAAGATTGGCCTCAGTGGTAATTTCCGGCACTGAAAAAGCAAACGCGGTGGGCAGTGCCACTTCCACAAATAAATTCAAAGCGGCAAATGTGCCGCAATAGGCAATCATATCTTTTACGGCTGTACCGGGTACAATGCAAAGGTCAGAATAGGCGCCCAGTAAAGGATATTCTATTTTCCGGTTAAAAAGCAAATGGGTGATATTCTTTGAATAATTTCTAATCGCCCTTTTCTTGTATTCAAAATCCGCTTTGGTAAAAGGCAGTTTCTTTAAAGGCAATAAAATAAATTTCCATGACAGGCTGGACGAAAATGTAAAACCATGTTTTTGCAATTTGTTTTTTGCATCTTCGTAGCCGGGTAAAAATTTTGAAATTTCAATACCCCTTTGTTTAATCCTGAATTTTATTGCGTCCACCACGCCAGGCCAGTATGGCGCAAATGGTCTGTTGGGCGATGTTTGGGTGAGGTCGGTCAATAAAAACAGTTCGGGCATAAACCCGCTATTTTCTTTCAGTTTAAATGACTCTTTGTAATTGTGTTCGTTAATAGACGGGTTTAGAATAAGGTCATCTCCCACAAACATATAATGATCAAAATTGTGTACGCTCAGTTTTTCCAGCGCTTTTGCAACGTATCCCTGAAAATAAAAAGAATTTTCATATACAGGAATTACGTTGGGGTTATTGCCTCTGTAAAAAGGCATGATAAAGAAAATATTGGAAAACCGGGGCTGATATAGTTTTTGAAGCTTGTCAATATTGGCTTCGTAGTTGTGATTGAATAAAATGATCAGTGCAACATTAGACATGCGGATAGTTATTTAATTAATAAACACCGGATAAATGTTTAAGCCTGTTTAGTGGTTTCTTTGTCCCCTTGTTTTTTTGTCCTGTATTAAGCAACCTTATTTATTTGGTCAGACAGGATGAAAGCCGCTTCTATGGCCTTATCCATATTATAGTACTCCCATTCTGCAAAACGGCCCAGTAAATAAATACCCGATTTTTTCAATACTTCTTTGGCGGCTGCTATTTCTTTGCGTGTTCTGTCGTCCTGTATTACATATGAACTTGGTTCGTAATTATACGCCAGTGGTGAAAGGTTACCCGGCAGTTTTTTTATCTCTTCTGTCATTACTTCATAATCCACTTTGCCGGAAAATTCTACCACGCAGGTTTTCCTGGAAGAACCCCTGTTATTGCTGCTGCTAAAATTGCCGGTGTAAATGATGCGGTGCGCCCTGGTAAAGTTTTCCGGAATATAGAGCCAGGAAATATTGTTGTCGTCTGTTTCGCAAAAAAGATTGGAAGTGCCGTTTGCCTGTAATCCTTCCAGGTAAGCTACGTCTACACCATTGCTGCTTAGCATCTGCTTGCAATATGCAGGCAGTTGCCTTATATCGCCGCAATAAACCAACGCTTCAAACGCCTCTTCGCCTTCAACAGAAAGTTTACCGTCTTTTGCTGTAATAGCGGCTACCGTATTGCCGGTTTTTATGTTCAGGTTGCGTTTCATTCTGTCTACAATAAACTGCGATCCGTTTTCTTTTGGATAATAGAAATGAGAATGCACCATCTCTTTTTCTTCTTCGCGCAGAATATTGCTTTGTATGATTTCAAGCAGGTTGGGCATCGGAAGTTTTCCTTCCAGCCATCCCAGCGGTACTTTTGTTAAGTCGGTCCGCCATATTTTTTCATTGTAAGGCTTGAAATAAATTTCGTACAGGGTTTTGCCAAAATTCCGTTGCAGAAAATCTTCAAAATGTTTTGATTCAAAGGGACTGATGGCAGGCTGCTTGCTTAGTTCTATTAATTCGGCTGTAATTGTTTTGATAAGGGGTTTATCCAGTAAGTACAGGTAATTTTCGATGGGATATCCCAGCAGCTTATTGTTAAACAGCACTTTTGCATTGCGGGTTACTTTCACAAATTCTTCATCCCTGTTAAAATACGACCAGAACCAGTCGAGTACCTTTTTATTTTTAGAGTTGAAAACATGTCCCCCAACTTTATGAAACAGGCAATCATTTACCCTTTCGCATTTTATAAGTCCACCCGGTTTAACATTTTTTTCAAAAAGTGTTACTTCATGGTCGCCGGTAAGTAAATTGGCAATACTCAGTCCTGAAATACCTGTTCCAATAACGCCTATTTTCATTTTGGAAAATATTTTAATGATTGATTTTAGTGTTGAAAAAAGCAACCGCAGCTGTAACCTGTTGATTTCCGGTTTGTATATCACTGCACACACGTATGGATTCTAACCGGTAACAGCAATAATGTTCTGATTGAATACAACGCCATATGGGGCAAACGAAGAGCGATAAGCTTCTTTACTGAATGATTCTGAATACAAAGCGTATCCTGGCTTATCAGGAAGGATAGGATTATGAGTGGTCAAAAATAAGGTAAAATTTTGCAACATGCCAGCGTTTTGCGATATTCTTATTCGGGCAATCAGCCAGCCTGCCCGCTTGCCGGGCACGGGCCGGAACCGGCTATTGTGTTATTGTCTCAGGATTAAATTCTTATATTCGCAGCCAATTAATGGTAAGTATGGAATTAAAGTACAAACGCGTTTTACTAAAGCTATCGGGCGAGGCATTGATGGGTAAAGGAGACGATGGATATGAGCCCCTTAATTCGGCATTACTGGCTCAATATGCACAGGAGGTAAAAACAATCGTAGATGCCGGCACAGAAGTAGCCATTGTAATTGGTGGAGGCAATATTTACAGGGGTATGAATGAAGCTGAAACAGGTATTGAACGCGCCCATGGAGATTATATGGGCATGCTGGCAACAGTTATTAACGGAATGGCGTTGCAGGCCGCCCTCGAAAAGGCGGGCGTTTATACCCGTTTACAAAGCGCTATCAAGATGGAACAAATAGCTGAACCCTATATTCGCCGCCGGGCTATGCGGCATGTAGAAAAGGGCAGGGTAGTAATTTTTGCTGCCGGTACTGGTAACCCTTATTTTACAACCGATACAGCAGGCTCATTGCGTGCCATAGAAATAAAAGCGGAAGTTATACTTAAAGGAACAAGGGTTGATGGCATCTATACGGCAGATCCCGAAAAAGATCCCAACGCTGTAAAATATGATACCATTTCTTTTGCAGAATGTATCTCCAAGAACCTGAAGGTGATGGATATGACGGCGTTTACGCTGTGCATGGAAAACCAGTTGCCGATTATTGTTTTTGATATGAACAAAACCGGCAATTTATTAAAAGTGGTCAGGGGAGAAAATGTAGGTACATTGGTTAAATAATTATAGCCCGGTAAAATTTACCGGGATTTTTTTTAGGAGCCGTTAACAGGAATAATTAAGCACACGGTTTATTTTATTCAATGCGCTTTTCCTTTAGCAATGATGAACTAATTTTGCAACATGGTTCGCGCATAATACTTTCAGGCAGGATCCTTTAGCGTGTAACGAAATACAGATTATGAACATTGCAGACATCAGGAAAGATTACAAACAGCATTCCCTTCTGGAAAAGGATGTGGAAAGAGCCCCTTTTCTTCAATTTAAAAAATGGTGGGATGAAGCCTTGCGTGCTGACATTGACGAAGTAAATGCTATGACACTGGCCACTGCTTCTGCTGAAGGAGTACCTGCGGCACGTATTGTTTTATTGAAAGGGTTTGATGAAAAAGGGTTTGTTTTTTTTACCAATTATGAAAGTTTTAAAGGGATGCAGCTGGAGGAGAATCCGCGTGCCTGCCTTGTTTTTTTCTGGAAAGAACTGGAAAGACAGGTACGTATAACCGGGCTGGTAGAAAAAACAAGTGCGGGAGAAAGCGATGCATATTATAACAGTCGTCCGGAAACAAGCCGTATCGGTGCCTGGGCTTCACCGCAAAGCAGGGTGATAGCGAACAGGGAATGGCTGGAAGAAAATGAAAAACAATATACTTCCTCTTTCAAAGGAGCCGGTATAAAACGGCCGCCTCATTGGGGTGGTTACCGGGTACAACCGGTTACCATAGAATTCTGGCAGGGAAGAGCCAGCCGCCTGCATGATCGCATTCAATATACATTGCAGGAAACGGGCAACTGGCTTATTGAACGGTTGGCGCCTTGATCAGTTGATTGGTTGATCGGTTGATCGGTTGATCGGTTGATCGGTTGATCGGAAAGGTATAATTTCTTTGGCACCATCGGCTAACTGTGGTTGCTTACCAATCAACTTCTTCCCTACTGATCAACCGCTCCCTTACCAATCAACTGCTCCCTTACTAATCAACTGATCAACCAATCAACTACTTCCCTTCTTTCTTAACCGGTGCTTTTTTTACCGGAGCATTGGCTGGTCTGCTTTTACCAAAAGAACCTTTAAATATTTTTCCTTTTTTTGTTTTTTTGTCACCCCTTCCCATAATTACTTTTTTTATTTTTTTTGAAATAATTGAACGGCTGTTTGTGTACAGCAGTATATTTTGCGAAGATACGTATAAAGCAAAAGCCCCGAAACTTAATCATTTAGTGCCGGGGCTCTTAAATGCGGTATGAGCAGCATTATAACTTTGCAGACAATTCTTTTCCTGCTTTAAATTTAGCCACTTTGCGGGCTTTAATTTTAATAACAGCTCCTGTTTGAGGGTTACGGCCATTACGTGCAGCTCTCTTGCTTACAGAGAAAGTACCAAAACCTACAAGGGTAACTTTTCCGCCACCTTTTAATGTTTTAGTTACTGCTTCAATAAAAGAATCCAATACAGCATTACCCTGGGTTTTTGTAATGCCTGCATCGTCAGCAATTTTTGCAATTAATTCAGCTTTGTTCATAGTGTGATGTTTTAAAAATTTAACGCGTGACAAATTTAGACGGTTTTACTTTCCGGCAAAATTTTTTTATCGAATTTCGAAAACTTTAAAAATGCTGCAACCCGCGTGGAACAAGCATTTTACCCGTTTCGGGGATAACAGATAAAATCATGCCATAAACGTGTACGCCCTGAAACCCTTGTCAGGCCTGACTTTCAGGCAGTGGCCGCTGAAATGCTTGACAGTATTGGGTTTACGGGGTTTTTACCTGCGGGCAATGGTTGCCTTTTACTACCATCCTTATCCACAATCAGTGTATAACTTCAAGTGCAGAATGGAAGGAGATAATGCGCTCTCCCCATTTTTCGGCGGCTTTTTTACGCATTTGTGCCGCATATTCATTTATAAACTGTATATAATCATTTTCGTGAGGCGCGGTAAACTGAACAGCGTAGGTATTGCCCTCATTGTCATCCTGCTCCAGCAGTCTCAATAATTTGAATGCAATAAAAAATCCGGTGGCCATCATTGCAGGTATATTTTCCTCTTTCTGCCATTGCAGCCAGGCTTCATCAACAGATGCGAGCACTTTTGTTGTAATATTATAAACGATCATGGCTTATTTTTTATTTCACCGGTCAGTTTATAGGTGAGCAGCAACAGTATGGTAATAGCAAATCCAATTGCCATCCATATAAAAACTTTATTGCCGGCGCCGGTCAGAGGTAATTTTTTTTCTATCGGTGTATTCTTTTTAATAGCACCATACTGCAGCAGGCTGGCATTGCCGCTTATACTGTCTTTAAAAACTTCCAGGTCATAGTCGGGCGCAGTTGCTGTGCTGTCTTCGAATAATAATTGGCAGGATTTATTTTTTTCGATATACGCCAGTAAAAATCTGTTCAGCTGAAACGAATGGATATTGGTCACCTGAAGAGGCGGATTGTCATTATTCCTGATTTTTAAAAACAGCCTGTTTGTTTTTACTGCCAGTTGAATAATGTTTTCTCTGTCTGAACGCATCATGAACTGTTCCATGAAAACCGGCGCATTGGAAGACCCACTGTAAATTTCAGCCTGCCGGTTGTAAAATTTTGGTCCGTGTACATCTATTACAAGCCTGTCAACAAAAAACGAATTATTTAGTTGAACCGATATATAGGAATATTTATCGGAGCTGTCTTTTTGTGCAATTACAGGTGAAGGCAGTGGCAGGTATTTTCCATTTTGTATAATTTCTTCATACACGCCCGCCTCCACCAAATTGAAAGGAATCACATCTTTTCCACTGATGATTATTTTGAAATAATGGTAATTGCTTAAGGGGAAAACCAGTGATTTTATAAACCGGTCGCTGTTATTGCTGGTCAGCTTGTCTAAATAAATATTTTCCTTTATAACGAACCAGCTTTTATTGTCATCGCTTCCGCTGAGGGTAACCAGCCTGCCGGCATCTGTATTTTTTATAATAAGCAGTAATTGTTCCAGCGCGTGGTGCAGTGTATTTTCTATAACAATATGCGTTTGCTGATCCGCTTCTTTTTTTACTGATACCACCGGCAATGCCGTAAACTTATTTTCCCTGAATACAGGCAGATCAGATTTTAGCAGGTAGGGGATTTGTTTACCTGTATTGTCAACAATGCGGATATCCCTCATATCCGGTTGCAGGTATGCAGCCAGATCGGGCAAAAGGTTCATTTGATAGAAGCCTGCAGCAGGAACACTGTCTATAGCAGCACTTTTCAAAAAGCCCCGTTGCGCATTGCCGCCCGCAAAAGAAGCAAGCAGTACTATTAAAAAGAAATTATGCTTCCCTTTTTTTCTCATCTTCTATAATAATGCGTTTTAACCGCTGGTACATGAATGATACTACAAGCAGCAATACACCCAAACAAAAAAATGCGGCAATTTTGCCTCCTGCCGGAATATTCCTGATATCAAACACAAAAAGTTTTACGAGTGTAATGGAAAAAAGCGCCAGTGAAATAATACGCAGTGTGCGGAATTTGTAACGCATTCCCAGCCACATAAAAGCAAAAGAACAAAGCCCCCAAAGAATAGGCAATATGGTTTTTTGAAAGATGTTGCCGGTTTCATGCCAGTCTGAACCTGTTTTGTAACTCAACTGGTAGTTTAGCAGGTAAGATTCAGTACTTAGAAAGATGACTACCCAACTGCAAAGCACCCAGCTTATTACAGGATTGTTTATAGAATACGCCTGTTGCCTGCGTAAATGCCTGGTCAATATAAAAAACAGCAGGGCCAGCACGGTACTGCCCAGCCAATGGGCTGAAAAATGAGCAAGGTATCTTTTCTCATTTATTAATTGCCGTAGTAAAGAAAAACCATCCTGAATACAAATAAGGTACAGAATAAGACAGCAACCGATTAAAATGCTACTGTATTTTCCTGGAATGTTCAGCCTGGTAAATTTATTTACAAGGAGGTTATGCAGCAATACAAAAAGATAAGTATACAATAAAATATATTGGAGATTGATACCTGTTTGCGGAAAATAATACAGGAACTGGTAATTGATTTCCAGCAAGCCGGAACTGAATAGTATAACCAGTCCGGCCACACTGAAAACCCGGTCATTGCGCGTTATTAAACGGCTGTCTTTTACAGTCGTGCTTTCTTTTTTTATCAGTAAAAACAGAATTATACTGGCTGCTGCTGCGTAAATACCAGTAATAAAGCCTTTATTGGCAATAATGGTTAATGCAGAATGGCCGTAGTAAACCTGAAACCAGTCCATTAGCAGGCTCACCACCATAGCTACCCATATGATAAACGAAGAATAACGTATAACGCCAATGGATGACCGTTGGTAGAGCCAGTATAGTAATACTGCTTCTGATGACCAGAACAATGTAATATAATTGCCATGCAGCTGCAGCGGGGCCGTTAAAGAAACAAAAGTGAGCGTAATGCCAATGAGCAGGTACAGGATATTGCGGTCTGCCTGTTTTTTGCGGAACAGCATAAACGAGGCGCCCAGGTTAAATATGCCCATAGAGGCGCTAAAAAGGCCACGGTAATTAGCTGCATGCATAGCGGTAATAAGATACAGGCCTGCAGCAAAATAAACCGACGTATTCAACAACAATATCCCAAAATCGGAAGCGATAAACTGTTTATTTTCTTTGATATTATGGGCAATGTTGATGATAAAAAACAGCAGGTAAAAAGCAGTGGCGAAAACTAACCCGTTCCTGTATGTATCGGGCGGTATATTGGTTTTCAGTGACAACAACCAGCCGCCGAAAAGGAGTACGGTAAAAAGAAAAGATAATATATTCAGCAACCGCCATGACTTATAATAGGCAATTACCAGCAGGCCTGTATTTAAAACCAGCAGGTAAGTAAAAAGTACCTGGTAATTACCGCTGCCATTGCTTACCATAAAAGGGGTAGCAAAACCACCGGCAAGGGCAATAACCGCCAGTTCCTGCCGGTTGTACAGAATGGAAAGCAAAACCGCAAAAGCAGTTATTACAATCATGATAATAAAACTGGTAAGTTGGTCGAACAGGTGAAACTGGTGAAACGCCAGCGTAATGGTGAAGTAAAATATAGCCAGCCCCCCACCGGCAAGTACAGAGCTGAAACCTTTGTAATTGGTTCGCAGCCGGTGGGCCAGGCCCACCAATATTCCACCGCAGGCAATGCCAATACCCACACGGCCAACAGGACCGATCCAGTTATTGTCTATTGCATATTTAACAAAAAAACCAATGGCCAGTACCAGGATGGCAATACCTATTTTATTGATAAGATTTTCGCCTATAAATTTTTCCAAATCAGGATGGCGTTCAAAAAAGCCGGGTGTGGGCGGTTCGTGCTGAACTGGTTTTTGTGCAGGCAGTGCAACCACTTCTTTTATTTCAGTTATAGCAGGTTGCGCAGGCAGTACGGTTTCTGCTGGTTTGGGTTCAGGATTTTTGGGAACAGCTGCCGGGTGTTCTTCTGCCGGTTTAAAAGATGTTTCCCAGTAAGTTCGTTCTTTTTTTATTTCAGCAGCGGGAGTTGCAGCAGCAGGAGGTGTTTTGGATTCGGTGGTTATCGTACCACGGGAGATCTTTGTTAATTCTTCTTTGAGTAACCAAATATCATGACTTAATTTTTCAATATTGCTGCTGACAGTCCGTTTAAATGAAAGGATCACAAAAAGAAGGACGATAAATAACAATACTACCAGTAATTCCATAAAATAAGTCAGTTGGTCGCGTTAAAGATAACAGGGGCGTGCGACAGATGAAAGAAATATCTCTTAAAGCTGACAAGAATTCCTGAAAATTATCCGGCACTGTCTGCAGATGCATAAGCCTGACAGCAAAAAAAATTATCTAAATACAAGATACAGAAATCTTTTCCAGGGCGGACAGGCCTGTTACCTATGCATCCCCGAGATCCTGTTATGGTTTTAAATCCAAAAAGACAGGGCAATGGTCACTGTGCTTTATATCATGGTAAATATCTGCCGCCAGAATATTCTTTCTCAACGGTTCCGTTACATTGATGTAATCAATTCTCCATCCTTTATTTTGCTGGCGCACGGTTGGAAAACGCTGGCTCCACCAGCTGTAACGGTGGGGTTCCGGATGAAGTTCGCGGAAAGTATCCATCCAGCCGCTGGTCAGGAATTTATCGGTCCAGGCTCTTTCTTCCGGCAGGAAACCGGATGATTTTTTATTGCCTTTCGGATCGTGTATATCTATTTCCTTGTGGGCAATATTATAATCGCCGCATAAAATCAGTTTTGGATATTTTTTCCTGAGTGTATTGAGGTAGGTAAAAAATTCGTCCAGCCAGGCATATTTAAAAGTTTGCCGTTCATCGCCCGATGTGCCAGAAGGAAAATAGGCATTGATGAGGCGGATATTGCCAAAGTCAAGTTGCAGCACCCTGCCTTCATCATCGCTTACCTTATGACCGGTACCGTATACAACATTGTCTGGTTTTATTTTTGTAAATACTGCTACACCACTGTATCCTTTTTTCTGGGCAGAGAACCAGTAGTCATGATACCCCAGGTCTGTAAACTGTTTATGGTCTACATTATCTTTGGCAGCCTTGGTTTCCTGGATGCATATAATTTCCGCAGGATTGGTTTTTAGCCAGTCAACAAATCCTTTTGTCATAGCAGAGCGGATACCATTTACATTATAGCTGATGATGCGCATACTTGTGTATTGAGTGTGTTGCAAGGTAATAAAATGCTGTGGTTATGGAAGCTGGCACCGCTCTTTTTTTATATCCGTATAAAAGATTACCAGATCTGGAACCGGAAGTTAATGGCATGTTGTAATAAATTTTATACTTTATCTTTATTGGCTATGGCGGTAAAAGAAAAAATTATAAAATCGGGCGAGCCAGTGTACCTGGAAGGCCCGCAGAGCAGGCGCTACGAATTCTTTTTTGCTATCAGCGTTTTCCGGCAGCTGATCAGAGGTTTCAGAACACTTCATTTTGTGGGCCCCTGTATCACGGTTTTTGGCTCTGCACGATTCAAAGAAGATCATATTTATTATACTGCCGCCCGCGAAATGGGTAAACACATTGCGGCATTGGGTTTTACTACCATGACAGGCGGCGGACCGGGCATTATGGAAGCTGCCAACCGCGGTGCATTTGAAAACGGTGGCGCGTCTGTTGGCTGTAATATCCAGTTGCCTTACGAGCAAAAACCTAATCCGTATGTACAAACCAGCCTCACCATAAAATATTTTTTTATACGCAAGGCCCTGCTGGAAAAATATTCCTATGCATTCATCATTATGCCCGGCGGTTTCGGAACCATGGATGAATTTTTTGAGACACTCACACTGGTACAGACAAAAACTATTACACAGTTTCCGATTGTATTATTTGGAAAATCTTTTTACCAGCCGTTGATGGACTATTTGAATTTCATGGCAGAACAACAAACCATTTCGCCCGAAGACCTGCAGCTGGTATTGCTAACAGACAGTGTGGAGGAAGCCATGGACCATATTGGGAAATACATTACTACCAACTATACCATAAAACCACGCAAACGCCTGTGGTGGTTGTTTGAAAAACGATAGGGGGAGATTGCTGATTTCGGGATTGCGGGATTTTGAGATTGCGTTTGCTTCGGTTGGTTTCACGCAGCGTGAAAAGTACAGAGATTATAGATTTTAGTATTTAGAAGTAGCGTTACGGAGCATCGTACAACCTCATTGTCGCCGCGTAGTCTGTCTACCTGGTACTTAATACTGAATGTCTCTGTCACCTCGTGGTCCATGTACCAGGTACTAAATACTGAATATCTCTGTCGCCGCGTCGTCTATGTACTTGGTACTATATACTTATCGTCTCTTAACCAGTTTGGCGCTGATTATTCTCACGGGTTGAAGGGGCTTGTCGCCACCCTGCCGGCCATTGGTTGCAACAGCTGCAATGCTGTCAATGGTATTGAGCCCGCTGATAACTTCTCCAAAAACGGTATAGCCTCCGTCTAAATGAGGTGTGCCGCCCAATGTTTTATAAACGGACCTGTGCGTTGCCGGTAGTTTTTTCCCTTTTAAACGGAATGTCTCAACTGAATCAAGACCGGCATCTGTAAAAGTTCTGCCCTGTACAATATAAAACTGGCTGCCGCTGCTTTCTTTTTTTGGGTTTACGTCATCGCTCTGCCTGGCGGCTGCAATAACACCTTTTTTGTGAAACAATGCATCATTGAATTCTGCAGGTATGGTATAAGAAGCTGTAGTGCCCGTTGGTTGAGCCGGTGGCTTTGCGTATTTGCTGACCGGGTCGCCGGCCTGTACCATAAAATGATTGATGACCCGGTGAAAGGCAATGCTATCGTAAAAATGGTATTTAACCAGTTGCAGGAAATTATTGCGGTGCAGCGGTGTAAGATCTGATAACCGTATTACCATACTGCCTTTGCCGGTTACTATTTCCACGTCTTTACTGAGATCATTCCTGCGTAAGCCGTTGCCAATTTTTGGATTGCAGGATGACAGCACGGCCAGAAAAAAAATCAAAAAGCATTTATTCATAGAACATTGTTGTGCAAATCAGCATACTTTATAACCCATTTTCATCAAAATACAAGAGCACATGATCTTTCATGAAATTTTCCTGTGCTATCAGATCCATTTCGGGAAGCGCCTTCAGTTGCCGGTAATGCGGCCAGCCATCGGCATCGGCCCCTTCCAGTTCATAATAACCGCTTGCAGATAACAGCGTGCAAACGGCTATATGCATCAGGTCCTGTTTCTGTTCTTTGCTAAATTTTTCGTTTAAATCGCCCAGCTCCTGAACGCCAATCAGGAAAAGAATGGATTCCATATCCGGCTTTTTTCCGAACCGTTCCATTAATTTCTCTTCCAGTTTCCACCAGCGGGCCTGTAAATCATCTTGTACTTGCATGGTGCAAATATAATTGCAATTGCTGATTTCGGGATTTTGAGATTTTGGGATTTGTTTTGCCAAAAAAGGTGTGGTAATACAATCTATAAATACCGCAATCTCAAAATCAGCAATCGTTTTATATTTGATAAATTTTTTCAGATGGAGTTTTATAAAGAAGCGTATACCATTTCTACTGATAAAGAAAAACTGGATATTCCTTATATACACCGGTTTCTTACACATTCTTACTGGGCAGAAAACATCCCTTTAAAAACAGTGCAGCAATCCGTTGAAGGTTCCTGTTGTTTCGGCGTTTTTGAAAATCAGCAGCAAATAGGGTTTGCGCGTGTGATTACAGACTATGCCACATTTGGCTACCTGGCAGATGTATTTATAGATGAAAATTTTCGCGGCCGCGGTTTAAGCAAGTGGCTGATGCAGGTAATCCTGGGCCACCCGCAACTGCAGGGCTTCCGCAGCTGGATGCTGGCAACAAAGGATGCGCATGGATTGTATGCGCAATCCGGTTTTGCGGCACTGGACAACCCGGAGCGCGTCATGCGTAAAGCTTTTCCGGATGTTTATAAAAAAGCGATTAGGTAGTTCTTTCCACCTGTACTGCGGTGCCGTATGCCAGCACTTCTGTAATACCATTCATTACCTCGTTGGCATCGTACCGCATGTTGATGATTGCATTGGCGCCGCGCTCTGCAGCATGTTCCATCATCAGTTGAAATGCTTCCTGCCGTGTTTTCTCGCAGAGATCCACATAAATAGAAATGGTGCCGCCAAAAAGCGATTGCAGTCCGCCCGCCATATTGCCCAGCAGGCTTCTTGATCTTACGGTAATACCCCTTACAACACCCAGGTTTTTTGTAACACGGTAACCAGTCAGTTCAATACTGGTTGTAATCAGGTTCTGATCGATCATAAATTTAAATTTTATACTAAGCTATCAAATTTTACTTCGTTGCCCGTTTGCTGCCCAAGAATTACCTTTGCGGCAAATTTCCAGCATATGTTACAGGTAGGATTTATAAAACAGCATACGGAACTCGTTAAACAGCGACTGGCGCTAAAAAATTTTAAGCAGCCTGAACTGGTGGATGAGTTGCTGCAGTGGGATGAGAAGCGCCGTCAATACCAGCTTGAACAGGAAGACATACAGGCAAAAATAAATGCCAGCTCAAAAGCAATCGGCCAGTTTATGGCAAAGGGAGAAAAGGAAAATGCAGAAGAAGCCAGGAAACAGGTAACCGAAATGAAAATACAGCTTTCACCCGCGAAACTGGTAGAGGCGGAAAAAAACATCGAGGCCATTTTATACCTGCTGCCCAACCTGCCTTCTGAAAAAGTGCCCCCCGGTAAAACACCGGAAGACAATGTGCTGGTGAGAGAAGGGGGTGTGAAACCAACATTGCAGGCGGGTGCTGTGCCCCACTGGGACCTGGCAACAAGGTACAACCTTATCAACTTTGAACTGGGCAATAAAATCACCGGCAGCGGGTTCCCGGTATATATTGATAAAGGGGCCAGGCTGCAAAGGGCGCTGATTCAATATTTTCTTGACTTTAACACCGCCGCAGGTTATATGGAGGTATTGCCGCCATTTGTTGTAAACGAAGCCTCCGCGTTTGGAACAGGTCAGTTGCCCGATAAGGAAGGGCAGATGTACCATGTTACAGAAGATAATTTTTACCTTATACCAACAGCCGAAGTACCGGTTACCAATATTTACCGCGATACGATACTGAAAGAAACTGATCTGCCAGTTAAGATGACGGCCTACACGCCGTGTTTCAGAAGGGAAGCAGGCAGCTACGGAAAAGATGTACGCGGATTGAACCGCCTGCACCAGTTTGAAAAAGTGGAAATAGTGCAACTCGTGAGTGCCGGTAAAAGTTATGAGGTGCTGGAAGAGATGGTGGAACATGTAGAAAAACTTTTGCAATCATTGCAATTGCCCTACCGTATTCTAAAATTATGCGGGGGCGATATGGGTTTTACGTCCGCACTCACCTACGACTTTGAAGTGTACAGTGCTGCTCAGGATAAATGGCTGGAAGTAAGTTCTGTTTCCAATTTTGAAAGCTACCAGGCAAACCGTCTGAAAGCAAGGTTTAAAGATGCCGGTGGTAAAATGCAATTGGTACATACGCTGAATGGAAGTTCGCTGGCATTGCCCCGCATTGTAGCCTGCCTGCTAGAAAATAACCAAGACGCAAATAGTATAGCGTTGCCGGAAGTATTGCATAGCTATTTTGGCAACAAAAAAATTGAATAGCTGCATGGTGCTATAAATTTTTATTTCGCTTAACGTAAATCGTTGTTAAAGGAAGCGTCCACCGATGGCCGCTTCCTTTTCTTTTTCATTTTTGTGGAAACAAAAATAAATGTATGCAAATGAAAATTTTACTTGTTCCGGCACTGGTTATAATCAGCGGCACTTCCGCCATTGCACAAATAAAAAAAGGCGCAGTGTTACTGGGCGGACAACTGGGATTTAGCAGCAGCAGTATTAATAGCAATGATGTAAATACAGTACAACAGCAAAGCAGCAAAGGTTTTTCAATTACACCTGCATTGGGTAAAGCTGTCAGGGAAAACCTGGTTGTTGGGGCAGACATCAGCTATGTGTATTCAAAATACACCATTACCAACTCGGTTCTTGATAAATCCAATTCTTATGGCATTGGCTTTTTCGTGCGCAAATACAAGGAACTGGGTAAGGGATTTTATTTGTTTGGCCAGGCGCGGGCCGGTGGTTCTTATTTTAAAAAAGATCATATTGATCACTATACGCCGCAGGCGGTCAGCACTGCCAGTAAAGGCTACGATATACAGCTGGGTGTATACCCGGGGGTGGCATATTCTGCAAGCAGGCGCTTTCAGCTGGAAGCGGGTTTTAATAATCTTGGATACGTTCGCTACAGTCATAGCAGGCAAACACCGAATACCAATCTTTCTGCATCCAATACTTATAATAATTTTTCATTGGGAAGCAGTTTGAGTGATTTTGCTGGTTTTACAGTAGGCTTCCGGGTTTTGCTGAATTAATGCCTGGTTCGAAGATTACCATAACATACCGGGCAGGATATTTACTGCCCGGTTTTTTGTTGGCAATGCAGAATCTTCAGAATTAACGCCATAGTACGGGCAAAATAGTTTTCTTTGCAATCTTGATAATTTCAATGATAAATTATGTGGAAATCAATTGCCCGGTTTGTATTGAAAAATAAATTGCTCTTACTTGTTGTGCTGGCTGCCATCACCGCTTTTATGGGCTGGCATGCATCCAGGGTACAGCTTAGCTATGAGTTTACAAGGGCTATCCCAACAGACAATGCAAAATATGTTAGCTACCAGAATTTTCGCAAACAGTTTGGTGAAGATGGCAATATGATGGTTATTGGTATTCAGTCGGACCGCTTGTTTAACGAGACCGTATTTAATGACCTGGCCCTGCTGAGCAGGCGTTTAAAAAATATTAAAGGGGTAGAGAATGTGCTCAGTATACCAGCAGCCGTAACTCTGGTCAAAGATTCGGTATCAGAAAAACTAAAAGCAGAAAATATATTTGTACCCGCTTCCACCGATACAGGTGCTGTGCAATTTCTGCATTTCGACAGTAGTAAGAACCTGTTTTTCAGTTTGCCTTTTTATAAAAACATTTTGTACAATCCGCAAACGAATGTTACGCTGATGGCGGTGCGCATCAACGGAGCATTGCTGATAACAAAGGAAAGATCAGTGGTCATCAAACAAATTACCGATGCCGCCAACCTGTTTGGCAGCAAACACTCCATTGAAATGCATTATAGCGGACTACCGCTGATACGTACCCAGGTCGCAGATCGTATGAAAATAGAAATGAAATGGTTCCTGATAGGTTCTATTGTTTTGTCTGCCATTATACTGCTGGTTTTTTTCAGGAGTATCAGCACCATGTTCTTATCACTGGCGGTAGTATTGACCGGCGTGGTATGGAGTGTGGGAACGCTGGATTTATTTCACTACAAAATTAGTCTGCTAACGGTACTTATTCCGCCACTGATTGTGGTGATTGGAATTCCCAACTGTATATATTTTTTAAACAAATACCATGTTTCTTACGCGGAAACAAATGAGAAAGAGCCTGCACTGATCAATATGATCAGTAAAATGGGTATTGTAACATTGTTTTGCAATATTACTGCTGCTATTGGCTTTGCCGTATTTGCGCTTACCAAAAGCGCCATACTGAAAGAGTTTGGTGAGGTAGCAGGCATCAATATCATTGCATTGTTTTTTATTTCGTTTATTTTAATTCCGTCTGTACTTTCTTATTTGCCCCCGCCAAAACCACGGCATACAAAATACCTGGATAATAAATGGCTGCTGGCATTGCTGGATAAACTGGAGGTATGGGCGCTGAAACACCGTGGATTCATTTTTATAACTACTGCGCTGATACTGGCATTTGCCATTGCCGGAATATTCCGGCTCCGCTCTGAAGGATTTATTGTGGATGATCTTCCCAAAACCGATAAGATTTATACCGACTTAAAATTCTTTGAAAAGAATTTTAAAGGGGTGATGCCGCTGGAAATTGTAATTGATACCAGGCAGAAAAATGGCTTGCGTAAAAATCCATTACAGACTTTCGGCCAGATAGATTCTTTGAGCCAGTACATAGCCGCATTGCCGGAAACCGGCAAACCATTGTCTGTTGTGGAAGGCCTGAAGTTTGCGCGGCAGGCTTATTATGATGGCGACAGCAGCAATTATGGCCTTCCCAATTCTTTTGATATCAGTTTTCTTTCTTCTTACCTCAACACCCGGCAGGATTCTGCAGCGGGTAGTAAAAACAACGATCTATCCAAACTGCTGAGTTCGTTTATGGATAGCAGTAAACAGAAAGCACGTATCAGTGTAAACATGGCAGATATTGGCAGCAAACGGCTGCCTGTATTGTTGCAGGAGATACAGGATAAAGCCGGCCATTATTTTGATTCTTCCAAATATTCAGTGGAGCTCACAGGCACCAGTGTAACCTTCCTGGAAGGCAGCAGCTTTATCATAAAGGGACTTAAAGACAGTATTTTATGGGCTTTTGGGCTGATAGCGCTTTGCATGCTGTACCTGTTTCGTTCGGTGCGCATACTTTTCTGTTCGCTCATACCCAATGTGATTCCGCTGGTGATAACGGCCGGTATCATGGGCTGGGTGGGCATTGCATTAAAACCGTCTACTGTGTTGATATTCAGTATTGCGCTGGGTATAGCCATTGATATTACCATCAGGTTCCTGGTCAATTACAAACAGGAGCAGCGTGAAACCGGCCAATCGCAACAAAACCTGGTGGTGGCCACCATTCATTCCACCGGTATCAGTATCGTTTATACTTCACTGGTACTGATAGCGGGATTTATTATTTTCTGCTTCAGTGGTTTTGGTGGTACCAAGGCACTTGGATGGCTCACTTCGCTGACCCTGGTAACAGCTACTTTTACCAACCTGATACTTTTGCCTGCGTTGCTGATGAGTATTATCAGGGACAAAAAGAAATAAGTTTTAATCAATTTTCAGGTACAATTGCCGGCCTTTACAGCACTGTCTGGAAGGTGTAGCGATCTAACGGGGCATTGTACAGGCTGGCACACAATGGTCTCGCTTTTTATTCAAAAGATCGCTTCCTTAAATTTTGGGGCTGAACCAGCTTACTGGCATAGGCAAAAACCGGTTGTGCCAGGCCGGAAGCTGCCCGAAGGCTTTTATGCAATGTACTGATTGTATTGCGATTATCTAATATAGTATTCCTTTTCCACTCCGGCAGTATGATGGCCGGCTCCTTTCCGCCCTCTGAACGATATATACGTGCAAGTACGTGTTCAATTTTAAATCATTACCCTGATCAAGATTAAATAAAAATACCGGGCTATTGCAGCTATTATATATTAAACTTGTCATATAATCTTGGCAAGTTTATATTCAGCATATAAATTTGAATCTTTTCTAAACCTAATAAGAACAAAACATGAGAAAACTACTGCTCCTTACGGGAGCCCTGTTGTTTGCTGTAGCACAATTGCTCGCACAACAACGAACTGTTACGGGAAAAGTAACAGACGCTAACGGTGCCCCTATTCCTAATGCTTCTGTGGTGATTAAAGGAACTACTACCGGAACCACCACCAATTCCGACGGAGTTTACAACCTTCCGGTTCAAGCCAATTCAAAAACACTGATTATTTCATCCGTAGGGCTCACTGCCATGGAAGTAAGCATTGGTAACAAAGCTGTTATTAATGCCTCACTTCAATCTGCAGAAAAGAGCCTGTCTGAAGTGGTGGTAGTGGGTTATGGAACACAGCAGAAAAAAGCCTTTACCGGTTCTTCTGCAAAGGTAGACGCGAAGGAATTTGCCAATCTAATGAGCCCGTCTATTGATAAACAACTAGCCGGTCGTGCACCAGGTGTGCAGGTAACCAATGTGGGCGGTTCAATTAATACGCCTGCCCGTATCAGGGTAAGGGGTATTGCATCTATAACTGGCAACAACGACCCGCTGATTGTAGTAGACGGTACGCCCGTACTTAATTTGGATGCCGCTGGCGTTGGCCACTCAAATACATTGGCTGATATTAACACCAATGATATTGAAAGCATCGATGTGTTGAAAGATGGTTCGGCTACTGCTATTTATGGTTCAAGAGCTGCAGCCGGCGTTATCCTTATTACTACCAAGAAAGGTATAAAAGGACGCGCTAAAGTTAGCTATGATGCAACTTTTGGTTTCAGCGCCGTTGCAAAGAAATTTGATCTGCTGAATGCAAAAGAGTTCGAACTGATTGCCAACGAGAAACTGACCAATGCAGGCCAGGCCGTGCGCGCAGGGGTAAATGCCAGTGCCGATACATCCGATACTGACTGGCAGAAAGCGGTAATGAACAACAATGCTTTTGTGCAGAGTCACACGCTTAGTGTACAGGGTGGTGGCGACAAAACCACTTATTACCTGTCACTGAACTTTTCTGATCAGAAAGGTATCATAGTGAGCAACCGCAACAGGGCTTATCGTATCAGGATGAACATTGATCATGAACTGAACAGGTTTATCAAAATAGGCAATAATTTATCAATTACACGCCAGGAAGATTATGGTCAGAACGAAGGTTCCAACGCATTGGGCGGATCTATTGCTTCAACGCTGAGATTATTACCCAACGTATCTCCGTATGCTCGCACGCTTTCCGGGTACAATATCAACTACCCAATTGCCAACCAGATTGACAAAGGACCCAACGGTTCTACCATTGATGATAACTTCGGTAATACAGCGTATATCCTGCGCACAGATAAATACTATTCTGATAAATACCGCATCATTGACAATGCTTTTATAGAAGCGTCTATTGTTAAAGGGCTCAAATTGCGCAGTCAGGTAGGTATTGATATGTTAAACGATTACGCCTACCAGGGCTTGAACCCCTTTCATGGAGATAGCTACGGAAAAGGTGAAAACTTCAACGTAGCACAGAACTGGTTGCGTCTTGTATGGTCTAACTATTTCAACTATAACCTTTCTTTAAAAGGTCATAATTTCTTCCTTACAGGGGGTAACGAAGTACAGAAACAAACGTACAAATGGTTTTCTGCAGATGGTAACCCTATTTCTGATCCATTCTTTGTTGGCCAGAACGTTATCTCCAATTCAAACGGTGTACAGAGTGTAGGCGGTAACTATGATAATACCGGTTTTACTTCACTGTTTGGCCGTTTTAACTATGATTATAAGAGTAGATATTTTATCCAGGCTTCCATCCGTCGTGATGGACAAAGCTCACTTGCTCCTGGGAAAAAATATGGTACATTCCCAGGTTATTCAATTGGATGGCGCCCTTCACAGGAAGCTTTCTGGCAGAATTCTCCCGGCCTTAGCAATATCTTCAGCGAAGTGAAAATAAAAGGCTCTTATGCTAAAGTGGGTAATGCACTCGGTGGTTATCCTTACCTCACCACATTTGGTGCAGCATTGTATGGTAACCTGGGTGGCCTTTCTCCTTCCGGTGTGGGCAACCCTGATCTGCAGTGGGAAACCAGTGCCAAATATGATATCGGTATTGAATTGGGTCTTTTTAAAAACAGGTTCAATTTCACAGCAGACTGGTTCCTGAACGATGTAGATAACCTGGTTTTGAATGTTCCGCAGCCATTAAGTGCCGGTCTCGTTGGTTCACTTGATTTATCAGGTGGTACCATTCCACAGAATATCGGCAAGCTGAACAACAGGGGTATTGAGCTTTCGCTGAGCGGAAGCATTATCAAATCACATGATTTCAACTGGGATTTCAACGTGAACTATTCTAAAGTAAAAAACAAAATTACTACCCTGTATAATGTAGGCGGTCAACCAGTTGCTAATATTTCAAACGGTGCTTATAATATTATCAGGGCAGGTGATCCAATCAACATTATCTACGGATATGTATCTGCAGGTGTAAACCCTTCCAATGGTAATGCCATGTGGCAGAAGGCAGATGGTTCCCTGGTACAGTACAATACAAATGCTGCGGTTGGTACTGTGGGTAATTTTTACCTGGCCGATAAAACATCCGGTGCTGTAGGTGCAGCTTCTTCACTGGCTGCAACAGATAAAGTAAGCCTTGGTGTAAGTACGCCTACCTGGTACGGTGCGTTCAGCAATACTTTCAGCTACAAACAATTTGGACTTGATTTCATGTTCCGCTATTCAGGTGGCAATAAAATCATGAACTATACACGCCAGGAAGCATTGTTCAATATGAGCTTCCAGAACAACGGTAAAGAAATACTAAACAGGTGGACAACTGCCGGACAAGTTACCGATGTACCAAGATTGTATTATGGTCTTGCCGCTAACATGAACGCAACCAGTAACGCCACTTCAAGGTTTGTTGAAAAAGGTGATTACCTGAGATTGCAGAACATAGTGTTAAGCTATGCCGTAAACGCGAAAAGTGTTGACCAGTGGACAAATGGCTATGTAAAATCTGTAAAGTTTTATGCGCAGGCACAGAACGTATATGTTTGGACCAAATACAAAGGTTCTGACCCGGATAATATCAGCGCGCTGGGTGTAGATGCGGCTGTAGCACCACAGATAAGAACTATTTCATTTGGTTTATCTGTTGGATTCTGATTTTGTTGATAAAATTTAAATTAACCAGTATGAAGAAAATTATTATAGTCATATTTTTTGCAGCTGCTCTTTTTAGTTGCAAAAAAGTATTGAATACGAGTCCCAATAATAATATCACGGATGCTACAGCCTTTGCCACAGCAGACCGTTGTTTGCTAAGCTTGAATGGTATTTATGATGCAGCCCAGAGTACCACATTTGTAAACGGTACTACCGACAGAAGGGGTTATCCCTTTGGTGCTGCCAATATTGAACAGGGCGATATGCGCGGAGAAGATATGTTTAATGTGGCTGCGTTTTTCCAGGTTACTTACCAGGGAACCTATAATTCTACAGCACCCAATACGGTAGGTTTATGGAAAGGTCTGTATATCTTAATCAATAACGCCAATATTGGCATAGATGGTTTCCGCAAAGCCGGAAGCAGTGGTATTTTAACTTCGGCAGTTGCTACACAGTATGAAGCAGAATGCCGGTTCTTAAGGGCTATGGCGCACCATGAAGCACTCATTCATTGGGCTAGGCCTTATCTGGATGGTAATGGAAACCTGGTTGGTATTCCTTACAGGGATGTTGCCATCAGCAACAGTGATGCGGTAGCCGGAATTCTTAGCTCACCCCGTATGCGTACCGACAGTGTTTATTTGAAAATACTGGCCGACCTGGATTTTGCGGAAACCAATCTGCCGAATAATATTTTTGTATACCGCGCCAGCAAAGCCGCTGCTATTGCTTTAAAAATGAGAATTAAAGCGCACCTCGGCCTTTGGACAACCGGTACTTTCATGGGCGCCAGCACACCGGGCGTTATACAGGAAGGCACTAAAATTGTACCTGCTACTGTAAACCCCCTTGCACCTAATACAGTGGTTAGTCCCATTGGCGGCTGGGCTCTTACAGCAACACCCGATGGACCGTTTGCCAATAACAATTCACTTGAAAGCGTTTTCTCTATTAAGAACGATGCAAATGATGCGCCCAGTACCAATGGTGGTCTTGCCGCTATGTATGGCGCTGCAAGCAACGTTGGTACCACTCCCGGACGTGGCTTGGTGGCTGTTTCACCGGTAATCTGGAACAATGCGGGTTGGTTATGCGATGATAAAAGACGCGGTTCTGCAATGATAGTGGCCGGTTTGAACAATGCCGGTAATCAAAGCTATTTCATTACTAAGTACCGCGATTATACCAACAGGGGCGACTATGCTCCGCAGATCAGATATGCAGAAGTTTTGTTGATACTGGCTGAAGCAGAAGCAAGAACTGCTGGAACGGTTTCTGCAAGAGGGGTTGATTTACTGAACGTGGTTAGAAACAGATCGCTTGCAACGCCTGCAGTTCAGCAGTATCTGGCTGCTGGTTTTGCTACGAAAAACGATTTGGTTAAAGCCATTTTGCTGGAACGCAGAATAGAATTTCTGGGAGAAGGCAAACGCTGGAGCGACATTTCACGACTTGCAAAGGACCCAGATTTCAGCACTGGCGGTATACCTGCCAAGGCGGTTAACGGTAACAATGGATCTGCAGGCTTTGCAGCATATAGCTGCGGTACCGGTTACACACCCGCACAAGTTGCTATACCATATTCCGACTACCGCTTCGTATGGCCTATTCCACAAAGTGAACGAGATGCAAATCCCATCATTGCACAAAATCCGACTTATTAATATTTTAAGTAATATTTTTAATTTTACAATCCCCGCCCTTGGCGGGGATTTTTTTTGCCCAAAATGGAGAAATAAGATAGATTTTATCAAATTATATAAAATAATAATATAAATTATTTATAAGTGACTTGTCATTTTATGATTAAAATCATAAAAATTATTTAGATATTAAAATTTATAATACAATTTTTTTAAACCTCGAAACTTCTTTAATTTCACTCAAATGGGCTTCAACAACCTGTTTTAACCCGGGCGCTTAAAAAAAGAATCCAGGTTTCTTAACTAACTACTTAAACTAAAAACATGAGAAAACTTCGACTCCTGCTGGGGGTTGTATTGCTTTGCCTGCAAGGCATAGCCCAGCAGCGAACCATTTCCGGTAAAATCATCGACGACAAGGGTAATCCCATTCCAAACGCTTCCATCATTGTTAAAGGCACCAACAGCGGTACCGTCAGTCAATCGGACGGCACATTTACAATGAAAATTACAAAAGGCAGCATGCTGGTGGTTTCTTCACTGGGTTTTGAAGCCACCACCATTCCCGTTACCGAACAAGTAGCGGTTAGCATGAAAACAGATCCCAATGCCCTGAGCGAAGTGGTGGTTACAGGCGTGGGCGTAGCTACCAGCAAAAAAAAGCTGGGTATTTCTGTAGAAACCATCACAGCCGAAAAACTTCCTGCCACCCCAACAGCCTCCATATCGCAGGCGCTGATAGGTAAAGTAGCCGGTGCACAGATCAGCAGTACCGATGGTACGCCGGGCGCCCGGGTAAATATCCTGTTGCGTGGTATCAATTCCGTGAGCCGTGGTACACAACCGATGATACTGGTAGACGGGCTTGAGATAAAAGCAACCGATCTCGGTTCGCTCGATCTCAATAACGTGGAACGCATAGAAGTAGTGGAAGGCGCTGCTTCCTCCACGCTGTATGGTGCCCAGGGCGCCAATGGCGTTATCCAGATCTTTACCAAAAAAGGTAAAATAGGACAAACCAGTATTAATTTTTCTTCCAGCTATGGTATAAGCGACTATATCAACAGCGGCAACCTTCACCAGTCGCGCACGCATGGTTACAAAACCGATGCCAACAACAATATTGTAGATGCGGCCGGCAATATCATGAATATAAAACCCGATGGCACCTATACGGCGGGTGTAAACATCAACGGTGTAAACCAGGGCAGCCTTGTGTATGCAAATACAAACCCGCTAACCGATAACAGCAAAGAATACACGGGCAATTTTAAATTCTATGATCACTTTAAACAGTTGTTCCAGTCTGCCGCCACTTTCAACAACAGTTTAAACATCAGCGGTGGTTCCGGAAAAACAGATTTTGCACTGGCCGTTTCCAATTCATACCAGGAAAGTATCTATAAAGACAACGGCGCTTTGAAGAGAACTAATTTTTCTATCAATCTTGGTACAGAGTTATTCAAAGGCTTTAAGATTCGTTCCACCACACAGCTTATCTACCAGAAGAATGATTTTAACCCATATTTCACAGCTGGTCCAAACGCACTTTACCAGGCGGAAAACGCTTCCCCGTTTTTTGATTTTGACTGGAAAGACGCCAACGGCAATTATGCCAACCGTTTAAACGCAAACCCGGTAAGCGTAAACGGTGCCAACCCCAATTATTACAAACAGTATTCATTTGGTACCGATGAAACCATCGATGTAATACAAAGCATACAGGCCACATACAGGGTGAACCGTTTCCTCGATCTTGATTCCAAATATGGCATCAACTATGAAAAAGAACAAACCAATTATGTGTATAAGAACCAGTCGCAGAATATAAATTCTGTAAGCAACAGTTCTTTTATCGGCGGCTTCAGCAGCAATGCCGGCGGGGTATCCAACACATTGTACAATACTACTTTCCAGAATTTCCTGAACACAGCCAACCTGCATTTTGATTTGCAGAAAGATTTCAACTTCAGACTGCCGATCACCTCCACCACACTGGCAGGATATGATTACCGTAAGAATGTAGCCAAACAATATACAACTACCGGTGATGCCTTCCAGCTGTACCCGATTTACAATGTGAGCCAGACCAATACCAAAAACGTTACGGTTGACCTGGTTACGCCATTTGTTACATTTGGTACTTTTATAAACGAATCGCTGGCTTATGGTAATATTGCCGGCATCAGCGGGGGTTTCAGAAGAGATTTTTCATCTGCATTCGGGGCCGGCGCCACGCCCAGAAACTTCTATAACGGTAATGGATACTTCCGTATTTCTCAGCTCAATTTCTGGAACCGGTTAAGCAACATATTCCCGGAGTTTAAAATACGCGGCGGTTACGGCGAAGCCGGTATACAGCCCAGCGCCTTTGCGCGGTATGTAACCCTCAGCACAAGAAGTATCGGAAACGTACTGGCCTTTTATACACCCAACATTCAATCGAACCCAGACCTGCGCGTTGAAATTTCAAAGGAAACAGAATTTGGTGCGGATTTGACTTTCAATATTGGCAAAGGTTCCATTCTTAACCATGGCACCTTAAGCGCTACCGTTTGGAACAGAACCAGTGCAGACAATATCTATCCCGTAGATGCACCACCTTCGAGCGGCGGTGGCGGTTTTTCAACCAACTCCTTTACCATGGAATCGCATGGTGTTACCATGGCATTGAACCTGAACCTGGTATCTTCCAGGAACTTTAACTGGGACATGACTACCAATTTCAATACCCAGTCTACCAAAATTGCTTCTATTTCCACCGGCCAGCCAATCATTGTAACCAGCAGCGCAGGCTATGGTAACTATGTGCTGGAAGCAGGTTCAAAACTGGGCCAGCTATATGGTTTGAAAGCATTCAAAAGTGTAGAACAAACCAGGCAGAACGGTACACCTTATATTGCCAAATCAGACTACGGTAAATATGAACTGGTAAATGGCAACCTGGTAGATACTGCCACAAAAGGCATCCTTTTTACCAACGAAAACTATGCATTCGGAGACCCCAATCCAAAATTCAATATGGCCTTTATCAATAATTTCAGCTATAAAGGACTCACACTCTCCGTACAATTCGACTGGATCTATGGCAGTCATTTGTACAACCAGAGCAAAGAGTGGATGTACCGCGATGGCATTCACGGAGACTGGGGCGAAAAAATAACTATCAATGGCAAAACAGGCGCATGGGCCAATTACTATACCAGCGCATATGCAGATCAGTTTGGAAGCATCAATGGCGCCCGCAACTCCGTAAAGGATTATTTCTATGAAGGCGCTTCGTTCTTACGTTTAAGAAATATATCGCTGTCGTACGACTTCCTGAACCTGGTCAAAATCAAATACTTTAAAAAATTACAACTGGTGCTTACCGGTAGAAATATCTGGACGGTTACCAAATATACCGGCTTCGATCCTGAAATCAATTCAGGTGCAAGCAATTCTGGTTTCGACAGGGGTGTTGACTATGTTTCTACGCCCAATTCCAAAACTTACCAGGTAGGCATTAACGTAGGATTTTAAAACCAACTCAAAAACTAAGTATGAAAAATAAATTATTATATCTCTTTCTTGCTTCCTTCAGTCTTCTTGCAGTATCCTGCAAAAAGACTGAACTGGAAGTTAAAAACCCCAACCAGCCCACACCAGATGTGGCTGCAACAGAATCAGGTATTATGTCGCTGGCAATAGGCGCTGTTTACCAGAACGGATTTTCAGGCATCACCGATTCCAGGTATACCGGTTCTTTCCTCGGAAGTAATTATTTCTTCCTGGCGCCCGCTTACCATGATTTAATGGCCGATGTTGTTTCCGCAGAGGCGGCCAATAATATTACCAACCAGGTAGGTGTACCAGACTATGTGATACTGGACGATGGAACCAAGATCAGCAACAGTGCTCCTTCCAAAACGGTGGTGAAAGTAAACAACTCGAAAACAAAAGCGGGTTCCAACATGGTTTACTATGAATGGACCTGGCTGTATTTTATGAACAATGCCTGCAACAGTGTATTAAGCATCGTAGATAAAACTTCATTTGTAGGAGATTCTACTTCAAAGAAAAACGCTATCAAAACCTGGGCGTATTTCTGGAAGGGTTATGTGTATTCGCATATCGGCTCGCTTTATTATGCCGGACTGATCAAAGATGATTACAATAAATTATCGAATGATTACAAATCCAGCGCGGATATGATTGCCGCATCCAATGCCAACTTCGACAAGGCCATTGCAGCTGCCAACGCGGTACCAAATGCGGGGGATTATGCAAGCGTAATGAAAACAATTATACCCCAGCAAAACCAAACCGGCAAAGGCGGTGCATTAACTCCCGCCATGTGGATACACAACTGCAATACAATGAAGGCAAGAAACCTGCTGGTAAATAAAAGGCTGAAAGACATGACTTCTGCCGATTGGAACAGCATACTTACGCTTACTGCAAATGGTATCAACAGTACAGACCTGGTTATGACCGGCCGTTCGGCTGCCACAAATAGTTACCTGAGCGCTACCGGCGGTTCCGTATCTGCATTAACAGCCGGCAACCCCGGCAGTACAACCTATAAGATAAGCGAAAGGCTTATCCAGGATTATACGGCAGGCGATAAAAGGCTTACAACAAATTTTATTGTTGTGCCTACTTACCTCAACCAGAAAGGCGGGTTTACTTACGGCACCCGATACAGATTGCTCGACAGTGGCGGTACCACCAAAACGTATACTGTCGCTTCTATCGCCAGCAAGGTCGTGGGTGTGTATGAATTGTATATGGCAGGGTCGTACGAAGAAAATGAATTGATGAAAGCAGAAGCGAATATTAAACTTGGCAATATTGCTACAGGACTGGCCAGTGTAGATGCGGTAAGAAATTACCAGGGTGCCGCCCTGCCGGCAGTGTCCGGTGCAGTTACTGATCCGGCACTTGCATACGAAGAATTAAGAAAAGAAAGACGCGTGGGACTGCTTTTCAGGCAATTGGCATTGTACGATGCCCGCAGATGGGGTGTACTGGATGATGTGTCTGCCGGTGGCGGAAGATCAAAGGCCGTGGTTGTAAATTCAGTAACAGGAGCGGTGAACACCAATGCCACTATCAATTACAATTTTGTTGATTACTGGGATGTGCCCGATGATGAAACTGTTTTAAATCCACCCTCTGCAAACAGTGCACCGGTTAAAAACCCAAAATAAATAACCGCCCGCTGAAATCGTCATTAATAAAAAATGCCACCCGTACTGGGCGGCATTTTTTATTATCGAAACATTAAATAGAACATTATCGCAATTACAATTATTGCAACACTTCATTCAATTTATTTTCCAGCGCGGCGCCCCGTAAACTTTCAGCAATTATTTTTCCCTGCGGATCTATCAGCACATTATAGGGGATGCTTTCAAACCTGAAAGTTTGTACGGCCTTGCTGTTCCAGTATTGCAAATCACTAACATGCGGCCAGGTGAGCTGGTCGTCGTGAATGGCCTTTATCCATTTGTCTTTTTCACCTTCCCGGTCCAATGAAACACCGAGTATGGTAAAATTTTTATCCTTAAATTGTTTCCAGGCGTTCACCACATTGGGGTTTTCGGCGCGACAGGGTCCGCACCAGCTCGCCCAAAAATCTACCAGCAGGTATTTGCCACGAAAAGATGAAATGGAGATTTTTTTTCCATCAACAGATGGCAGTGAAAGGTCGGGTGCCTGTTTGCCTGTCCAGGAACTGGTGGCTTCTCTTCTTTTATTCATTTGCACCTGCTGCAAATCGTATGTTGTTTTCAATTGCGCAAGCGATTTATGATCCGGAAACCGCTTTACTACGGTATTAAGCAGCTTACCAAATTCATCGCTTTGAAAAGACCTGGAACCCATGCCCAGTGCAAAAATGCTTTCGGCCGGACTGTCTGCTTTATCAATAAAAGAAACCAGGTATTCATTCAGCGAAGCGATGGCTTTGTTCTTACGGTTGGTAGCAACAATCAATAAACTGTCTGAACCACCAAACTGTTTGAGGCTGTCTATTTCAGCAAATACATTGTTGATGGCCGATGCTTTTTCATCGTACCTGTTGATAAAGCTTTTGAGGTGCCCGCTGGCCTCAGAGCCGGATACGGTATAATAATTGTCTTTTTTGCTGAGATCAATGTCTACATTTATTTTTTCAACATCATTGATGAGTAAGATCACCGGTCCTTTTTCTACCACCAATTGGTAAATGCCTTCTTCTTTACCGCTTCCCTTCAGCGTAATCTTTCCTTGTTTACCGGTTAACAAAATTGAATCCAGCAATATCGGGCGTGCATCTTCGCCGTAGGGTATTTCTTCCAGTAAAATATGGGTAGGTCCTACCACCGCCATGGAATCTCCGGGATTATCGCCGTAGTTCTGCGGGATCATTTTATCTGCGTTTTTATATGTGATGCTTACCGTAAAACCGCCCTTGGCAGCAGGGCTGCAGGCCGTAAAACAAACGGATAAATACACAAGCAACACAATTGCACAAACGGTTCTTTTCATAAATTGATTTTAAATCTTGCTTTCACTTAACGAATCATCCTGCCGCTTCATGCAGCTTTTTACGTATTTAATTTCTCGGTCAGCAACTGCGTTGCCATTTTTGGGTCTGCCTTGCCTTTCGATATTTTTTTTACTTCACCCATGAACAATCCGATCAGTCCCTTTTTACCTTTTTTATATTCGGCTACTTTATCGGGCATGCTGGCCAGTACTTCATCTACCCAGCTGGCAATGGTGCCGCTGTCGGCATCCTGCAACAGGTTCATGGAAGTGGCAAGTTGCAGGGGATTGGTTGAATTGTTTTCTATCAATGCCTGCAACAACCTGGACGATGCCACCGAAAAACTCAGTTTACCGGTTTCCACCAGTTCTATCAAAGCAGCCAGTGTTGCCGGCTGCAACGGAAATGCATGGGTATGGATACCATGTTCATTCTGGTAAGATTTTACCGGCCCCAGTAACCAGTTGGCGGCCGCTTTGTAATGCGTGGTCTCTTTTATCAGTGCTTCAAAATAAATAATGGTTTCCTTATCATCGCAGATTACACGGGCATCGTAATCACTGAGTGCAAGTACCGATTTGTATTTTTCCACCAGTGTTTCCGGTAAAGCGGGCATTGCCTTTTTAATGGCTTCCAGTTGTTCTGCGGTTACAATAAAAGGTGGTAAATCCGGGTCTGGAAAATAACGGTAGTCATTGGCTTCTTCCTTGCTTCGCAAAGCAAATGTGGTATCGTTGGTAGCATCAAAGCTGCGTGTTTGTTGTAGTATGGTCTCCCCATTTTCTACCAGGTCTGTCATGCGTTTTACTTCATATTCTATAGCCTTGCGCACATTGCGGATGGAATTAAGGTTTTTTACTTCCACTTTTACGCCCAGCCGGGGTTCGCCCTTTAGCCGGATAGATACGTTGGCATCGCAGCGGAGACTTCCTTCTTCCATATTGCCATCGCAAACATCCAAATACCGAACCAGCTTACGCAATTCGGTTATATAAGCAGCCGCTTCCTCAGCGCTGTGCAGATCGGGTTCGGTTACTATTTCTACCAGCGGCACTCCGGCGCGGTTGTAGTCTATACAGGTATTGTTGTCATCCAGGTCGTGGATGCTTTTGCCGGCATCTTCTTCCAGGTGTATGCGGTTCAGTTGCACGTGTTTTTCGCCGTCAGCTGTCCGGATAGTTATATATCCGCCTTTACAGACAGGCGTAGTATGCTGTGATATCTGGTAGCCTTTCGACAGATCGGGATAAAAATAGTTTTTGCGTGCGAAATAGTTTTTGTGCTCAATTTCGCAATGGCAGGCCAGCCCCAGGCGTATACCGAGTTCTACCGCCTGTTTGTTTAATTTTGGCAGGGTACCGGGGTAGGCAAGAGTGATTTCGCTGATATGGGTATTTGGTTCGGCGCCAAAAGACGCACTGTCGCCACAGAACAATTTGCTTTTGGTAAGCAATTGCGCATGTACTTCAAGACCAATAACTGTTTCGTACTTGTTGTAATCCGTCATCTTTTTCAAACTTTAGGCTGCTGGTTTCAGCCAAAATGCAAAAATACCATATCAGCGCTGAATTTCCTGCCCAAAGAATGGGTTGGGCAGTTTTGCTTCGGCGCCACAACTCACTGTAATTTTAAAAACCTCCGCGCGCCTCGCAATGACGGACCGGCGGGCTTTTGCGGCGTCATTGCAGGGCGTTGATAGAACGCAGATGTTGATGATTTTTATGATGGGCAATGATATTAAGCCGTTTGCCGGTTAGATCCGGCAGTTGTTGGTGAAACACCAACGAGGGCGGCGGCTTTTGCACCACAACCCACCCCGACGGCGTCATTGCGAGGCGCTTGCCGCATCTTGCATTGCGCAACAACTCATGCGGCGAAACAACCTGCTCTTACACAACAGCGGGCTAAAGAAAATAATTACGATCCTACGGTAAAAGCTCGCTGTGTTATTTCAAACTTGCTTTAATTACCAGGAGCAGTTTGCTTCGGCGCCACAGCCCACCGTAATTTTAAAAACCTCCGCGCGCATCGTAATGACGGACCGGCGGGCTTTTGCGGCGTCATTGCAGGGCGCAGTGTTAAAACTTTCTGCGTCTATATCAAAGCGGTTGCACCCCGACGGCGTCATTGCGAGCCGCTTGCCGCATCTTGCATTGCGCAACAACTCATGCGGCGAAACAACCTGCTCTTACATATCAGCAGGCTTAAAAAATAAAAACGTTTGTATGGTAAAGCTCGCTGAGTTATTTAAAATTTGCTTTAATTACCATGAGCAGTTTGCTTCGGCGCCACAGCTCACTGTAATTTTAAAAACTTTCTAGCGCCTCGCAATGACGGACCGGCGGGCTTTTGCGGCGTCATTGCAGGGCGCAGTGTTAAAACTTTCTGCGTCTATATCAAAGCGGTTGCACCCCGACGGCGTCATTGCGAGCC